>Ga0126338_10000785_pt1 | contig 18545 bp, 7 predicted proteins | sample OrbCmetagenome_2_FD_92529 | JGI IMG/M metagenome (GOLD analysis project Ga0126338, IMG submission 92529) | Coral microbial communities from Petempiche,Puerto Morelos, Mexico - Orbicella C C metagenome | ecosystem: Host-associated > Invertebrates > Cnidaria > Coral | place: Petempiche,Puerto... | reverse complement strand
TAGGGAAATAGGGAAATCACGAAAGTACGTGATTTTCGGCATTCTCTGTGCAATCCTTTGCGTGTTAAATGCCGGGCAATACTATTTAAAAGTCTTCAACGAATGTTTATTCATTTCCGGTGAGTCGCGCTCACAAGCCAAGTTATGAGCAATTAGCTACCTTGATGCTTACAGATAAAGAGATGTAGAGAAATACACAAACAAAAGTTTTTTATTTAATTTCCTTGAAACAGACCTAACTCTGAGAAATATAATATCCAGAAATGAACGTGAAAAACCTTTTAAGCTAAGTTAGCTGAAGGGCTTCCCAGCAATACTCTCGAGCATGGCTGTGACGTTACGCTTTAAGGACACATCGAGTTGCTTAGCAACGGGATACCGAAAGAGAAAAACGAATTGTTTTCAATGTGCGTGTACAAAAATGGGTTCTGTCGTTTCCATGTTCCAACCTGGCGACGTCTTAACATGGTGCCAATACATAAATAGCTTCTGTTCAGAACAGCTCCTGTAGTATTTGTTGTTTATTTTGTGGTTGCAAAAAGGGAACTCCCAAGATCATGGGGTTTCTTCATTTATGTCAGTCTGTGCCATACTTGAAAAACTGCAATATTGCTTGATGGTTTCTTTCACAGCTTGTCTCACTTCCCTGATTCGCCAACAATACAGAACAGGGTTCACCGATGAATTGAAGAAGATTAAAGTCGCAGTGAAGCCATGAGTAACTGCAAAAGTATCTCCAGTTATAGCTTTCAGTCCCGAAACTATGCTGAACGGTAGATAACACGCTAACAATGTGAAATGAACCCACAGCGCGCTTGAAACTGTTTTCTTGTATCGTTCGACGTGTAGCGGAGAGCTTTCGTTTGGTTTACCTTCAGAAACAGTGGCCCGAACTTTTATGCTTTGCGCACGTAGAGTGCGACCAATTCTTCCGTAGCAAAATGTAGAAATTGCTACACAAAGTAAAATGCTCACGAGGTTAAAAGTGTAGAAGACAAATCTGTTTCCTAAGAAGCGAATGGTCGCGTTGGCGATATTTACTGCCCAGATGAAGATCACAAAAATACGGACTCGCTTAGTGGTCACTGTTTGCCTGTATCGTACTCCAAGCGACAGAGCTAGCAATCTATCGATGCTGATTAAGGTTAAAACAAACAGTGACACTCCGCTCAAAATTGCACTTGCGATATAACTTGACACGACGGTGAATCGAAAGATCGCCAGATGTTTAGTTAGAATAGAAATAGCATGAACAGCAGCTAAAGGCTGAGAAATGAGACCAACACAGAGATCGGTAAACGTTAAACAGCGGATTAATAGCCTCGATGGAGCGTGAAGACCAGCGTTCCTTCCAAGAGCGAGAAAAATCAAAGTATTTCCTAACGTCGCAGTGATGGCGAGGAAACTATTCAAGACTGACAGAACAATAAACGAATTATAAAAACCCAAACTCTTGCTTTGAAATATTTCTGGCTGGGTTTCCCTGTCGTTGCCGTTCATTTCTTCAAGAGAAATGTTCGCTAGGCTGGTTATGGAAGTTATACCTGATCTGATAATAGGAATTAAAACGGCGGGGCATTATAAGGTGGGTCTATTTATTCTAAAATCTAGTAAGATAATAATAAGACAAATATCCATTACAAAACTGACATCAATACCACGGTGTGACGGTGTGTTTGCTTAAGATTGTACCAAATTATGCGCTGAGCAGCGGAAAATTTGTGTCATTGGACAAAAGGTACTTGTCTGAGTCGTAAGTTAAGAAATTGATGTCGGAAACATAAAATAAAAAGATTGATATGAATCGTTGCGTGTTGTTTTTAAGCAATTTACGGCTGCGTCCGACATTGAGTTATATCAGGCTATTTCCTTTCATGGGAATATGTCCATGTCTTCTTATTTAATTTGTGTTTAATTTATTCTAACTTTTTTCTCAGTATGAGGGGAACTGGGGATTCAGCTAAGCCGTGTTTGTGGACAAGTGATGCAAATTTCAGCTAAACTCGAACAGAAACTGAACTTTCGTCTCTTTCAGATCCAGGCTCAAGCCAACCAGAATGAGAATCAATGACCTTAGTGAAGTTGTGGGGCATACGTTAAATTACACAATTGCGACTTAAATTACTGAGTTATCTTGTAACGTAAAATCACGAGAGTATGTGACATTTCACATATTTCCGTGAAATCCTTTAGTAGTTCTGTCTATAGCTGATATTGATTCGTTTAGTCATGTTCAAATGCCAAGTTACGGGCAATGGTTCCACTAAATCTGAATCTAAATCTTTACCTAACTCTTTGCTGTGCGAGAAGCTCCCTAAGCGGTATATCCCGGGGGAACACCCATATAAATTGGACGGGGGTACTGGTCGTACCTTTTAGGGTTCAAAAATGAGGTTTTAGTCCTTCTTAGGGGTTCAGCCTCAAAAGGTCCGCAGCGGGAGCTTTCGCAGTGTCTTTTATACATTTAGAACCGAAAAAAATATAACAGGAGATATTAAATGTGTTATTTTAGAGTTGGTACCTCTTAGGGAAGTCCTCCCCGGGGAAATATATGCCTCAGGTGGTGGACTAACTTGAAGCTGACAGGTATTAACTTTACGGGGCAGTAAATGATCTCGGAGGCGCAAATAATCCCAGCACCGGAAATGATCTCCAGATTATAACGCAAATGATCACCGGACGCCTCCTGGACCTGAAATGGGCGTTTCGCCGTAAAGGATAGAAATATGTGGATTCGGAAATTTGGACAGTGGATTTATAATTTAGCGCGCTTACCGCATTTTATCTAATATTTGTAGGAGCGAATTATAAAGAAATTACGTATGCTGTATGCTTCATAATCTCCGAAATCGGACGTAGAAATCTTGAGCACTTCCATGGAAGCCAGTGTCAACTGACGACGCAAGCAGTATACAGAGGGAAAACTATAACTAGTTAATTAGACAGCAGATCTAGAGACATCTCCGAATAAGTCGCTTTTATGACTGAGGCACTTCACGTTCTTCACTTGGGATAATTTAAAAAATATATACAACCCTACACTTTTCACGGAGTCCATGCCATTCCTAATTTTTTACGGTGTCATTTGCAGGAATCACTTCCCGTCCTGCGATTATGATCGGTCCAGTTTCGGAATCATTTGCGGTCTCGGTATCATTTGCGGGCCTGTGCAGTTCTTTCCTGGTTTGAACCTCCAGAATTCCTCGATGCGATGAGATCACTAAGTGGTGGAAATGGGGAAATGGTAGCAATTATATCCATTTTGGTACATACAAAACCTAGGCTTATCTAAAGGAGAATCTTTGCTGTCGTCATTGTTTACCATACGACTTTGCGCTGAGAAGGGATCACGCTACACACGAATTGACTATAAACATTTAAAGAGCCTGTGAAACTTAACAATTGGTGAAATTTTTGGGTGAATATTCGTGGAGAAATTCCCTTTCAGAAACTGCAAAATTTCCGGGTAGCAAAAGCGCTAATAAGCTCATACATCCTTGAAAAATTTTGAGTTTTTAAACCCGCGTCGCACAAAAAGTATTCATTACATCGGGCTCAAATTCATTGGGACAGTTAATCGTGCTGTACTCAAATTTTAATAAACAGAACTAATGTTTTTGTAGCTCCATCATAAACTGTATCGTTTATGCTAATGAGGCAAATATTGTAAACAAAGATTCGCCTGTAAGTTGAGCGGCAAAAGCAGAGCTCGGAACGAGAGAAATTTCAGGGACGCTCAAAACCCGTGTTCGAAGCGCGCGAGAAAGAGTAGTGAGCCGGAGAACCTGTAACCGAGAAGGACTTTGAGAAAGTCTGATTCAGAACCAGACAAGGGTAACAAATTGTCTCGATCGAAATTCTGTTGCTAGGTAACATGTTGTCATAATAACGTTATGGCATCGATCTTATTACATCACCTGTCTGTAAACATGAATGAAAAAACAGAAATCTGAGGCGGAGTTTTAAATTAGTATTTACTCTGTTAGGTAACTTGAACAGCAGGTGTATCAGTTGAACACAAAGAATACCATTAGCCATGCAGAAAATCACGCACTCTCGTGAATTTTACTTTTGAGTCGAGCGGACTCTTGTATTACTTGTGCAGGGTAATAAAGCACATAACACGCTTTCCCAAGTTGAGCGGTTAAATTTTGTCTACATCTCGCGTTAGGCAAGCGCGTTCATCAAATAAAGCAAATGATTTGTTAATCAACCTGCAGTTTAGTACATTTTTAAGCAAACAAATGTTCACACTAAAGTAAACTTTATGTCATTGTTGCAACAAATGTTTGCCTTATCTCTGTCAGAGTAGACGTTTAAACAAAGAAACCTGTCTCCTTTCCAGAGAACATTTATTTTCTAACAAATCAAATTCAAGAAAACAGCTTCATCGAACTAAACGAGGGACAGTATATTTCCACTGAAGAAAATGAGCTTAAAAACTCTGCCAACCTCGTTCGAAAACAAAGATTTAGAACTGGAGTACGTTCATAACTCATTCATTGTTGTATCGTTCTTAAATATTTTCCTCGCTATCACTGCGACTCTTGGAAATACTTTGATTTTCCTCGCTCTTGGAAGGTACTCTGGTCTTCATGCACCATCGAGGCTATTAATCCGCTGTTTGTCGTCTACCGATCTCTGTGTTGGTCTCATTTCTCAGCCATTAGCAGTTCTTCACGCCATTGCTATTGTGACCGAGCATTTGGCGATATTTCGATTCACTGTGGTATTGAGTTATGGCACAAGCGCAATTTTAAGCGGAGTGTCTCTTTTCACTCTAACTTTTATAAGCATCGATAGATTGCTAGCTCTGTCGCTTGGAGTACGATACAGACAAACAGTGACCATTGGGCGAGTCCGCGCTTTTGTGATTTTCAGTTGGGTGTTCAATATAGCAAATGGGATGCTGAGCTTTTTGCTGGCGAACAGACTTGTCTTCAAGATCGCTTGTGTGGCGAGCATTTCTCTTTGCGTGGTAATATCGACAATATGTTACATCAAAATCTACCATATTCTTCGTTTACAACAAATGAGAGTTCAAGCCATTTTCTCTCAAGCACAACCAAATGAAAGCTCTCCGCTGCACTTCGAACGATACAAGAAAACAGTTTCAAGCGCGCTGTGGGTTTACTTCACAATGTTAGCGTGTTATCTACCGTTTGGTATAGTTTCAGGAGTGAAGGCCATAACTGGAGACACTCTTCCAGTCGCCGATGGTTTCGCAGCGACTTTAATCTTCTTCAATTCATCGGTGAACCCTGTTCTGTATTTTTGGCGAATCAGGGAAGTGAGACAAGCTGTGAAAGAAACCATAAGGGAATACTATGGTTTTCAAGTGGAGCGCAGAGTGACACAAGTATAGAATAGCTTAGTTAATCTTAACAGCCTTATAACTGATGTCGCAATAAAACGTCAACTTTCCAAGTTTGCCATTAACGCCAAGTTACAATGCTTACAGGCGTGTTCTTGCCTCCCGCTCCGCTCTTCTCCCCTACTTTTTCGTGCCCAAGTTTTTGCACTACGCCCTAACTTACTGACCGCCTGGAAGAGATTACTTCCCTGTGAACATGGACGAAGAAGTAGAAATCTGTGGAAGAGTTTTTCAATTAATATTGATAGTGTTTTGTGGCTTGCATGCCTGATGGGTATGGCGTGCAAAGGATTTCAGATCACGGACAATGCTAGACTACGAGTAGTCCCTCTTTTGCTTAGTCCATCGAGCTAGACCGTAAATAAACCGATTTATTTAAGGTTTTGCTCGACGGACTAAGCGAAAGAGGGACTACTCGTAGTCTAGGACAATGCGTAGAACCACATTTTCTCTTGAGTAATTATAGCTTGCGGATGTGCTCAGACGTTTCACAATTCGGCAACTCAGCTACGATAACTGCTCCATGACTGAAAGCTGATGACCTTAAAGGTGCTGTGTCACCCAGCGTTAGGCAATTTCAGTCATTACCACTGAACTGGACATAGAATTAACTGGAATATATCAAAATAACGGCTTAAATTAAAGTTTCAGAAGAACTCGAGAGAAACACCGAGAGAAAGCAATAAAGGGGCATGGATGTGCAAAATTAGTGTAGATTACCGTGGATTGAACAAGGATAGACTTGAGAAACATCGGCCCGCCATTTTTTAAGTTTTTGTTCATTTGCATAGAAGAGTTCGTTATACTGCTCGGAAAGCATTCTTCCTTGATTTAAAATTTGATCATGATTGGTTTGAGCTGACTTAGCTTCTGGAAGAAAGGAAAGTTTAGTTCTGAGAAGAGCTGAACTCTGTATATTATAATAACAATAATTACATTTTTGTAGAGCGCATTTCGGAACTCAATGCGCCTAACAGTAAATAACTAAGTAAATAAATAGCACAAAAAAACTAACTTAAATAACTAAGCAATTGCTTAATAAAAACAGCAAACCAATTAGGCAAGTAAAACCTTTCTTGAAAAATAGGTCTTCAGTTTAGTTTTAAACTTTCCACAGTTTAACAAATTGACGGCAGTTTTCCATGCGTTTGTCCTATTATTGACCATGAATTTCGTCATAACACCGTCAAAGTAGCTGTGGATCCGCAGACTACTTGGACAATGTTTTGACGAAATTCATTGTCAATAACAGGACAGACGCATAAAAAACTGACGTCAATTTGCTTTTTACAATAACAAATTCTCAAATTGTCGGTTCTCGCTCGCGGACGCATCGCATGAATTATAAATTCATTTGTCTGTCCGCTTATTGAAAATGAAAATTAGCCAATGAGCGTGCGGGAATTTCGGCAGTTGTTGTAAAAATTCGCTTTCTTAATGTCTTCTGTAACGAAATCCATAATTTTGGTGCAGCAAAAGAAAACGCTCTTGCACTATAACTGTCCTGAGTTTAAACCATTTGATAACTAAGTGGCGAACGTAATTACGCGATGGACGGTATTCATTAATGAGAGGTTTCAGGTAATTAGTAGATTGGTCATGCAAGAACTTATAAGCCACTGTATCACTTGTGCGTAAGCGAAAATCCCTGACGATAAGTTCCGTTCGGATTGACCATTTACCAGTTACTTAACAACCCTCAATTTATCAAGAGAGCCTAGATTGAGTTCGACCTAATCATAATTTCAAGATGGCGGATGAAATTGGTGAAGAATTAAAATGGTGAGCACTTTTTCCATTTGGATATTTCGCTTGGAAATTTTGGATTACCTTTCAAGACCTTCCGTTTATTCGAAAGGTTACCGGTTGGTCGAGCCAAAATTGTCTTACCATTTACATTCTAACCGAAAATTTCCTGATTTTTTCGGTAACAACTGCAACCTCCCTTAGCTTTTCAGGAACTTGGGCCTCGTTTTCGTGTTCATATGCAGTGTCATTCTTTACTTAAGAAAATCGGAGGGGATCGAAAATTTACCAACACGACCCGTTGGGTACACTTGCATGGTCAAATAATGTAACTTAGATAGATTGCGTGCAGACCTAAACTAGTTATTTTTGGTTCAAAGAAAATATAGACGTTTGCTCTCAGGCTTTGACGAAAACTTCTTTTCCAAATTTAGCAGGTGGAAATGTATCTGACATCAATTTCTTAAATCACGTAGTAGGTAAGTGCCTTTTATCCAATGAAGTAAATCTTACGCAACTGAAGGCAAAATTTAGCGCAATTTTGATAAAGCACATGTCTACATCATAATAAAATTAATGTTATTTTTGTAACAAACGTTTATCTTGTATTGTCCGATGAGATTTTAAAATAAACAGACCCTCCTTATTCCGCCTCCGTTCAAGTTAGTAATTTTAAATGAACAAACATAAGTTCCTCAATGTAAGCTAGCGAAAATTTCTCTCAGTTGAAGAAAATGAACGGCGACAACAGAGAATCTCAGCCAAACTTGTTGCAAAGGAAAAGTTCGGGCTTCTATAATGCGTTTATTGTTCTGTCTGTCTTCAACATTTTCCTCGCCATCACGGCGACCCTGGGAAATACTTTGATTTTCCTCGCTCTTGGAAGGCGTTCTTGTCTTCATGCACCATCAAAGCTATTAATCCGCTCCCTGGCGTTTACAGATCTCTGTGTTGGTCTCATTTCTCAGCCATTAGCTGCTCTTCACGCCGTTTCTATTCTGACTAAACATTTGGAGATCTTTCAATTCACCGTTGTATCAAGCTATGTAACCAGTGCAGTTTTAAGCGGAGTGTCTCTCTTCGTTCTAACCTTTATCAGCATCGATAGATTGCTAGCTCTGTCGCTTGGAGTACGATATAGACAAACTGTGACCGCTAGGCGAGTCCGTATTTTTGTGATCTTCATCTGGGCAGTAAATATCGCCAACGCGACCATTCGCTTCTTGGGAAACAGATTTCTCTTTCATATTGTTTGCCTCTCAGGCATTTTGCTTTGCGTAGTAGTTTCGACATTTTGTTACGGAATGATTTGCCGCACTCTCCGTTTGCAAAGCATGAAAGTTTGGGCCACTGTCTCTGAAGGACAACCGAATGAAAGGTCTCCGCTGCACGTCGAAAGGTACAAGAAAACAGTTTCAAGTGCGCTGTGGGTTCATTTCACATTGTTGGTGTGTTATCTACCGTACAGCATAGTTTCGGGACTGAAGGCCATAACTGGAGACACTTTTGCAGTCGCCGAGGGGTTCACGGCAACCTTAGTCTTCTTCAATTCATCGGTGAACCCTGTTCTGTATTGTTGGCGAATCAGGGAAGTGAGACAAGCTGTGAAAGAAACCATCAGGCAATACTGCGGTTTTTCAATTGGAGCCCAAAGTGAGATAACCGAAGAAACGGCGTGTTAATCCTGATAGCCTGATTCAAGCCTTAGGACGGACAACCATAAGTTCAACACTCGTTGAACTCACACGTCAGTTGTCCAAATCCAACACAGGGTGATTCAACTTAGTATAAAGACCATTAACTTACAGCCAGTTAGAGGGGTTTTTTTATAATTTTTTCATTTATTTTGTCCGAGGAGTTGCTTTGAATGAATCTCATGTTGTGACGTCAGGAGGTGGCGCAGGAAAACTTTGTTGTACTATACACGTAATTAAAAAACAAGAATTTTTTCTTACTTTGATTCAGCTGCTGAACACAATGTACTTCTATGACATTAAGGTGACAGACATTCGTCCAATCTGACACTACATTGTTCTATTGTAGTGTTTACGAGGGTGTTTTGTATTTGAAATTCAGAGAGTAATAATTTCCTCAGATTGACACTCCATTACGCAAGTTGATCCAAGTCAGTGAATTTACGCAATCTTTTGGTGTGCATGTACATGAAAATTTAATTTATGACGCAGATATCGATGCCATTTCCAAAACGATTGCCTCCGGCACAGGCATCTTGAAGCGAAGCAGTTCATTTGTTCCGTTCAAAATGTATTATATTTATAACGCTTTCCAGCCCCATTTCGATTGTTGTGGTGGTGTCTGCCAATCGACATAAACAACAAAATCGCGCCCCGCAGATCTTAACTTCTGCTTTTTCTGATGCCAAATGTGAAGATGATCCCTTTATAAGATTTAGCTGAAAAACTAGATGTTCAACGGAAATTGTAAACATCACTAAATGGTCGTGCCCGTGAATATCTGTGATCAAAATCAAAGCTCGGAGAAATGTCTTCTTATTCACTAAGAGATTGTGAGAGCAAACTTGCTGTTCCACTGCCCCGCACCAACTTTGTAAAAATTTTTAAAAACTGTTTTAGTTGTACTGGTGTGGTGCGGAACTGGCGTGGAGTAGCTGACCTGTCAAACTCCAGCAAGAACAAACTCTCGCTAGTTTAAATTCGGCTGCGCGGCGACTTCTTTAACATTTGTGAATAAACACACAACATTCATGGAAAGCAGGAATTTGTTTTCTATTGTTATTATTATTGTAACTACCATTTTTTAATATATTGAAACTAGAATGTAGATTTAAGTAATATATACTAAAAAAAATAGTTCGTAAGTCTTTTTGCTTTTAATCATGTTCAAGAAACCACATTCTCGAAAGCCGTCGTAAAAACAGCCGACAGATACCCAAACTGATTGTCAAGCGCTTGCAAGCGCTTACAAGCGCTAGCAAGCTGACCTACATACGTACTTTATTGTAACCTCTCCAACAGGGCTTTTCAGGAACAAAAAGAAACAGTAGTAATCAAAGTGCAATTAAGTAAAAAAAAAAAAAAAACACAACTTTAACAAGAGTTTAAGCAATTGTCCAAAAGCTTATTCTTCAAACGACGTTTAAAAACTTCGACCGAACAACTTGCGTTTAATAGAGATGGTTATAAATTGTTCCAGAGGCCCATAGTCCTAACAGTAATAACATATTCGCTTCTTGAAACTGTTCAAACAACCAATCAATCAATTTATTAACGCCAAAATGTGGCATGAGGTTCAAATTAGTGGGCTTTGACCCTTCCCAGTCGTACGCTTGCTTTCTTCCTAGTGGGTACTGACGTCATAATGACATTTCATATTGTATAGCAACATGATTTCGATCAAGGAAAAAGATTTCTCTCTATCTCTGCGTAACAAAAATACAAAAATATAAATAAATTTGATTTCAGCGGTGAAACCTTCACAGAGGGGCTTTTCGTCCTCTGTTTCCACATCGAATGGGGTTTAGAAAAGTTTGATATCATGCAATGCATTTTTTCCTTCCTTTTTATTGGCCGAGAGCCAACAAAAGAACTACCTACAAATAATGGTCTGCTCATGCGTGATACCGTCTAAATGTGTTTTGCTGCAAGTAATATTCTGCTCATGCGCAATTGCATAAAAATCGACAGTTCGCTTCCCTGAGTTGTCAGAGAGCGATTTAAACATGAAAACAAACTTGGTCATGGTGGTCGAATGATAAAGCAATTATTGTACTCGGTTATCGCAAAATATTGTGATTTGTCAGTATGTCGAATATCAATTATTTGCCTCAGACTTTGGCTCAGCTAGGCAAATTAATGTTTTGCCTGCCACTGACAAATTACGATATTTTCCTCAACCTCATCCAACATTTTTAATTTGGGAAGGGAGGAACAATATGCAGTAAAGTCGCAAATTCTCGGTCTCAAACATATTTATTATCAACAGTCAAAATCTACAAAGAACTGCCGGAAAAACTGGCGATTCACTGTGCAACAATCAACAAACAAAATAAAGACCTCTTGGCACTGAAGGCGGCGAAATTTCAATCTAAGTGTCTGTCTCTTCGAAAATTCTTATATTATTTTGGTAGGATTGCCGTTCACACTCAAGAACAAAAAAAACATCCGTGAGCAGTCCTGGCCATTGTTTCCCTCGACGTCTAATTCGGCCGCTTGGCTTTATATGGGAGGCCGTAGGGAACCCAACTGTTAAAAAGCGCTCTAGCAAGTTTTTAAAGAAACAATAAACCGAGCTTAGGATTGAAGTAACGACATGAAGAAAACCATTAGAGCAAGGGAGGGAACTAACAACAAACTCAAACCAGACTGATAAATATAACGCATCAAAGGTTTTCCGTCCACACTACGCCAGAGAAATTTAGAAACGCAGCAATCACCAGTCATTTTAGCCAGTTCTGTTTGAAGAAACCTCGGTCGGGGAAATTACATGATTATGTTCTCGAAAAGCTCTGTTTTCAAACTGTTTTCCATCCACACTAAACCGGAAATCCGGCGTTTTCAAGTTCTTCCTGTACTGTTTGAAGAATGTTTTTGAAAAGCTCCGTTTTCGAGACGGATCAGTGTGGACGGTGGGCCTAACCGTAGAAATAAAGCTGCGTTTTCAAATATCTCCAACGTAATGTGGACGCCGCCTCAGTTAACACTTAGTTGGTTATTGACTCAACGTTAAACGAAGCAAATTAAACCACCTAAGGCCACCCTCACACGTTGAGCGGCGGCTCTTATGAATTTTTATCGTGTCTAAAGAATGATTGAAGATTTTAGAAAAGATTTTCCGCCAAGACGTTAGTCCCCTTTCGTCCATGAACTTGGAGTGTCGACGTTTCGATCGCCAGCATATTGCCTTGCGACATCAGTTACAAGGCTGTCAAGATTAACTTTGCGTTTCTTAACTTTTACCACTCTATCACTCCGGGCTCCACTTGAAAAACCATAGTATTGCCTGATGGTTTCTTTCACAGCTTTTCTCACTTCCCTGATTCGCCAACAATAAAGAACAGGGTTCACCGATGAATTGAAGAAGATTAAAGTCGCAGTGAATCCCTCGGCGACTGGGAGAGTGTCTCCAGTTATGGCCTTCAGCCCCGAAACTACACCAAACGGTAGATAACACGCTAACAATGTGAAGTAAACCCACAGCGCACTTGAAACTGTTTTCTTGTATCGTTCGAAGTGCAGCGGAGAGCTTTCATTTGGTTGTGCATGAGAAGAACTGGCGTGAACTTTACTTTGTTGTTGATGGAGAATATAGTAGATTTTGATGTAACATAAGGACGATATTACCACGCAAAGAGAAATGCTCGCCACACAAACAATGTTGAAGACAAATCTATTTTCCGGCAGAAAGCTTAGCAATCCGTTCGTGATATTGAACACCCAACCAAAAATCACAGAAGCGCGGACTCGCCCAATGGTCACTGTTTCTCTGTATCGTACTCCAAGCGACAGAGCTAGCAATCTATCGATGCTTAGGAAGGTTAGAGTGAAGAGAGACACTCCGCTTAAAATTGCACTTGTGCTATAACTCGATAACAACGTGAATCGAAATATCGCCAAATGTTTAGTCAGAATAGAAATGGCGTGAAGAGCAGCTAATGGCTGAGAAATGAGACCAACAAAGAGGTCTGTAAACGCCAGAGAGCGGATTAATAGCCTCGACGGTGCATGAAGACCACAGTTCTTTCCAAGAACGAGGAAAATCAAAGTATTTCCTAGAGTCGCAGTGATGGCTAAGAAAACATTTAAACTCGATAGAGTGATAAAGGAGTTATAAATATACTCTAGGCTTGAATTGATGTCTTCAAACGATGTTGGCAGAGTTTTTAAGTTGTCAGCGTTCATTTTCTTTAAGGGGAATACTCTGGAGTCCGTTAAGCGTGATCAAGCTGTTTTCTTGAATGTAAATTTAAAAAAATAAAATAAATGTTTCCTTTAAAGGAGGTAGGTTTCTTTGTTTCAAGTCTACTCTGACAAACATTCGTTGCAAAAATGACATAAAATTTACTTTAGCGAGAGCATTTGTTTGTTTAATATTACACTAAATTGTACGTTAATGTGAACGAACCATTTGCTTTATTGGATAATAGTGCTTGCCTAACGCAAGATGTAGGGGAAAAAAATTATCTCCCAAGTTTGGGAAAGCTGGCTGTCTGCCAAACTGTGCCTGATGGGGCACTCTACTAGTTTAACTGTAAACAAGAAATGCGCGGGTCCGCTGAGATAAAAGAGAAATTCAAAAGAATACGTGACTTTCTGCATATAGTTCGTGAGATTTTTTCTGGTTAAATACACCTGTCGTGTAAACTACATAACAAGGTAAATAGTAATTTAAAACTCCTCCGCAGATTTCTCTTTGTTCATTCTTTATTACAAACAAGTGATAGCATAACAAAACTCATGTTTCTCCGTGACACCTTAACGTCATAACGACGTCATGTTACCTAGCAACAGATTTTCCATTCAGCTTCCCTGGCCTTTCCCGTGGCGGATAGTCCTTAGGTCTTCCCCTACTCGCGCCCTCGATCCACACTCGGGTTTTGAGGGGCGTGAAAATGACTTTTCTCGTGCCGAGCTCGGATTGCGCCTCTCGACTTGCGCAAGCGTTGATTATGTATGTAGCAAAACGTGCATGTGTTGTCGTTACCGTGCCCCAACCTCGTGACGTCACAACTTGACGTCTGCCAAGAGTGCGTTTCTGGAAAACCGAACGAGTGAAAAACATTCTTATCTGCCGTGTATCTAGACTAGAAGAGGCCATAAATTTGGTTAAAATTTTGCGTTCAACCGTCAAACAAGAGCACACTTTACTAGATTTTATAACTGAACAGTTCCTTCTCATAACATTTATTGCCCAGTTTTAATTGAAAATTTTAGCGTGAACATCGTGATAGAATTCAATTCTGCCATGAATTTCATTTTGCCTGAGTCCTCAGAACAAGTCTGACAGTTTTATCAAGAGATTATCTCTTAGTTTTATAAATATTACAAAATCCACATGTTGAGATATTATTCCGTTCTCGTGCAGTTATTACTAATACTGGAAATATTCTTATATACAATAGTACGCTGTCACAACCCTTAAAATGGACAACCGAATCAAAATAAATTCTATGGAGTTGCAATTCTTGGTATTGTCAAAATTCAAAGTTACCGCACCAGCGAATCTATTGCAACTTTCTGAAAATCCCGCGATACACAAGATTAAACCGTGACGAATTACTTCAGCCTCACAATGCATTTTGACATCAAAATATTAGACTGAAAAATGAGTTCCTCACCCAAACAACGCTTATACTAACTGACAGCTGATATAAAACTCCCCAGATTTTATTGAAAATTAAATTAACTGACAAATGATAAATGGAACTGCCAAGCTTTAACTAAGAAATTGCTTTATATCAAAATGCAAAATGACGGTAACTGCAGGAAATTTAGGGTCGATATGGCGATACAAAACTGCTGCTTTTCATTGAGTTTTAGGTCTATTTTTTCGAAGCGGTTATACTTGACGGTATTTATTTATATTATTTATTTCAGTATTTATTGCGATTCAGGTATCTCACAGATTGAAGTTTCCTGGCGAGATAAAAAAGATCAAGTTTTCCTTTTGACTGCCTGGATAGCACGCAAGTTGAAAATATTGATGAATCCCAGCAACTCGCCGGCAATGGCTGACATGGCTATATTGCCATCGAGGAGAAAGAGCTTAATGATCATCTGAGAATAATAAACTTATCGTTTGGGATTAAACCGACTTAATTGCCCAATAAAGTTTATTAAGCAACTATAATTTTAAAATCTAATTTAATTTTCCGAGTTTTTTCATTTTACGTTTTCAAATCTTAGTGTTTTTCGCAGAACTTTGATGTCGCGAATAGTTCCTGTAATAAGCTTGTACGGGCTGACATACGACCCAAATGTTTAATGAGAGTTTTGTTTCTTTGCCACGCAGAAGGAACTCATAACCGAGAGAATGCCAAATGCTAATCTAACGTTCCGTCCAAACTGACAAGTGCCAACTCTAACAAAAATCTGTCATTTAAAATTTCACAGGAGGCTTGAAATTTGGTTATCAAGAACCTGTTTGAAGGAGCAAGTGTAAAACCAATGCGACTATCACGACAAAGTGTTCAAAGTTATTTTAAGAACCCAGAGAACCGTTAAGGCTTTCAAATTTGAAACCTTACACAGGCTAACGGCAGTTTTGGAAATGGTAAATGATGAAGATGAAGCAACTACACCGAGTTTTTTTGAAAAGAAAAGCTTGGATTACGTTTCAATCTCGTTCATTGCTCTGTCGTTCTTGAATACTTTATTTGTCATTACCACAACCCTGGGGAACATTTTGATAGTCTTCGCTCTTCGAAAGAAGTCTTCTATTTATCCGCCATCAAGATTCTTACTTCGTTCTCTGGCGATCACCGATCTCTGTGTTGGTCTCATTTCGCAGCCGTTAGCTGCTCTTCACGCCATTGCTATTCTGACTGGACAATTGGGCATCTATCTGTTCACCTCTGTATCAAGCTATGAAACCAGTGCAGTTTTAAGCGGGGTGTCGCTCTTTGTTCTAACCTTTATCAGCATCGATAGATTGCTAGCTCTGTCGCTTGGAGTACGATACAGACAAACTGTAACTACTGGCCGAGTTCGTGCTTTCGTGCTTGTCAGCTGGGTGTTAAATGTTGTCAATGGAGTTGCGCTTCTTTCGCGGAACAAATTTGTTTTCTATATAGTGTGTATCACAGCAATCTTTCTTTGCGTGTTAACGTCCACCTTTTGCTACGCCAAAATTTACCATATCCTTCGTCTGCAACAAATAAAAGTTCGAGCTATCGGCTCTCATCGAAAGCCCAATGGAAGGTCTTCGCGCAATATCGAACAATACAAAAAAACAGTTTCAAACGCACTGTGGGTTCACTTCACATTGTTAGCGTGTTATCTCCCGTACAGCATAGTTTCAGGACTAAGAGCAATTACTGGCGAATCCTTTCTAGTCGCCGAGGGCTTCTCTGCGACTTTAATCTTCTTCAATTCATCGGTCAACCCTGTTCTGTATTGCTGGCGAATCAGGGAAGTGAGGAAAGCTGTGAAAGATGCGATCGGGCAATACTGTAGTTGTTTAAATGAGTGATATTAATGAAGAAATGTCTGTATGCAGAGTAACCTTAACTAACCTGGCAGCCAAACGAAGGCTGGATAGAAAACGTCTATATGAAATATTTCCATTTAAAAATCACTTTTTTGATTCTAATAAAGGATTATAAAAGAATTAAAAAAAAAAAACATGCAGTAATTCTGTTTGTCAGCGTGCCTGAATAAAATTGCTTTATCGAGCGCCACTGCGTTAATTTTTGAAACTCAACAGAATGTTTTGGCAAAATGCAGAAAATTGAACGGTCACACATCAAGAACTTCCCTATATTTTTCCTTTAAACCTATCATTTTATCGGGAGACTCTAACACAAAACTACCTTGTACAACCCAAGAAAAACAACTTACACCATATGGTCACCCATTAGCCTTCCCACCCACATACTGAAAAACTACCATCGCAAGAATGGACTCAAGATTACCCCTTTGGGTCAATGGATAATCTCTTGGTCAAAACCATTAACCTGCCAAAATGCTAGTTTACAGTTTATGTGTGGTATAATATATGGAAAATTTTATTGTTCTTGTGGAATGATTCTTTATTTAGAGTTTTATTAAGACTATACGAATACACAACAAGAATCAAGACTGAATTAAGTGCTATTGTTCTCACACAAGATGATCGTGGGGTGAGAACACGCAAGCTTTATAATCTGCACAATAAAGGGCGTTCGCTCGAAAATGTTCTACTCGATAGATGTTTTTCAAACTTTTACTGCGGTCAGATAATAAATTACTTGTTTCAGAAATGAAAAAAAATTGGGGGTCACGGACTTCGTCTCAGAGATAAAGCGTGTGGAAAACTAGTCTGCTTTTGAAAAATTGGTGCGCGTAAATCAGCATGGTCTCCAGGGTTTTTAGCTTAAAATATCAAAGTTGAATTAACGGAGACAAACTATCCTAGTAATATTTTGTATAAGTGAATCCCTTGCGTTAATAATCGCAAATGTCGCCAACGTTTTCACAAAACTTAACCCTTCGAGAGGCGTTTGAAACCGCCGCACAGATAAACGAAGAGCTAAAAAGAACGGAATTCGATGGTGCATTTTGCAAAAAATTCAAACTTCTAGTAGATGGATTTCTTCATTTTTTCGCTAAACGTAGAAAATCGGTAGAGAAAATGATCCATCAAAAGAAAAATAGGGTCACCGAACGTCCAAGGTCGTTAAATCCAGGCAAAGCTATAGCAATGGCCATCTGCCCTATCATTGTTCATTTTATTACTTAGCGCGTGCATCGATGCATGACGTGACGTGTGATTTTGCGTGCGCAAAAAGGATGCGCAGAAACAATTACCCCGAACGTCCTTAATTTGGCGTTTGATAACATTATGGAACAATAGGAGCCTTCTGCCATGTTATCTATACTCTACCCTACAACTATCTGCTTCTTTTTCGACTTTTCTTCTTGGAGAGCAAAAAACGCTATAAATTCATCGAGACCTTTGAAACGTTTTACACAAGAGGTACTTATTCTCTAGCAAAAAATGTTGAGGTTTCATACAAAGCAATCTAGTTCCAACATAAAGGCTTTTTCTCCTATGCCAAATGTCTCCTTGGACGGATTAATTCTAAGAGGAACTTGTGATCACAACTTGTGATTTTAAGGTGGCATGGTCCGAACGAAAGCAATAGATTGATTTTAGCTTCGGACATCTCATCTCCACCTTGACATTCAGTCTTTTAGTTAATAAATAGTTTCTTTGAAAAATCATCACGGAGTGTCGACGCTTCCTCGAGATTTAAACCCGGCTAGCAATTTATAGCTTACAAATTTAATTACAACCTGGTACTGTCAACTGAACAGTCAATTATTCAGATATGAGTTAATTTAACTTATAGTGTAATGAACACTATATCGAGGCTTCTCTAATTAAGTGAATAATCTTAATTCTTTCTGATTCGCCAATTTGTTGCTTAGCAATGACGTCATTAGTTTTTACACGTGGACGTATATAGATAGTGTTAGCGGCATATTCGCGCCAGTAGTTCAAGTTTCAGTTATCGTGCGTGCACAGTACGTGTTTTCGAGTAAATTAAGTTTTAAGCTACCCTTGACTATTTAGAGTGCAAGCGGGAACCTATGTGTAAGTACAAACTATTTTCTATGCCTGCTTTTAGTATAAGTTTCAAGTTTTGACGTTTTTTAACCTTAAGTACCTTTAGTCTCGGTTTTTTATACAACAGCCTATTGTACTAAGTCCAACACGTGGCAGAGCCCCAGTTTTCAAAGTTTTT
>Ga0126338_10000783_pt1 | contig 18557 bp, 18 predicted proteins | sample OrbCmetagenome_2_FD_92529 | JGI IMG/M metagenome (GOLD analysis project Ga0126338, IMG submission 92529) | Coral microbial communities from Petempiche,Puerto Morelos, Mexico - Orbicella C C metagenome | ecosystem: Host-associated > Invertebrates > Cnidaria > Coral | place: Petempiche,Puerto... | reverse complement strand
TTTAACTGTATACTTGTCATATCGATTAAAAGCAGTCTGCTGATCCTACAAACAGCAAAGGAAAGCCGCAAAGCCTTCACCTATCACCTGTGCGACTTACTTGTCTATCTAAACTTGTATGTAGGGAGGATATGTTCTTATTATGAGTTTGTCTGTGAACGCAAATTTATCCGATACTGTTTAAACCAAAATCCACCCCTAAATCTTCTTTTAACAGCTACAATTAAAAGTACTCAGTTCCACTGAACCTACAAACAGCAAAGGAAAGCAGCAAAGCCACTCCCAGAGTGCATTTCACTTCCACAGGGGGATATAAATTATGTGCGACATAAGTGCATGGACATAAGCGTGACAAACTATGCAAAATCACTATCCAAAGGAATGCATGCATGTCAGCATAAAGCGATGACGTCATACAATACGTCATTGCTTAAAAATGGACCAAATTCAAACTGTAATTTTGAAAAAGCGGGGCATGCTATTCCCGTCAAACCAACACAGCCTAAAAGAAGAGAGACTAGAAAATGTCACTACGGCAAGAAACCTTGCGGTATCTCTGTGGTGAAATATTCATGGCCTTCTGAACTTGCTGAATTTCGATGGTCTCCATGTTTTTACTCCATTTTGAAAGATTCCTTGTCATGAAGCATTGCCATATCTCGTCTCACAGAGATATCTAAAATGATCAGAAACAAACGGCAAAATCATTGGGCATGCATTATATTTCAGATAAGGGGAAAAAGCTAGTTTTGGGTGCATGAGTTTAACCCTGCATCTGTTTTTACACAAGTAGCTGGATGAGTACTTGAAATTCGCTCGATAATTCCACATGGACTAGTCATCGCTGACACCCAGACTTCAGCTTGAATCAGCATAAAAATCTGCTCAAGGTGGTAAGTGGCAGTCCACCTAAGAGCAGTCTGGTTGAACTTCGGGTCAGAAAAAAGTTTGCCTTTTATTCTGTGAAACCAAAGGACTTGGTGAGTATATAATAAGACCGGGTAGTTTTGTTAAATTTCTTGCTTTTCATTTTTGCCACACGCCAAAATGACTTCAGCCTTTTGAGGGGAGATTTAAGGCTGATTTAGAAGTTGAAATTTGCGAGTTTTTCGGGTCGCACTGCTTAAACACAAGTACATATTGTTCCATACTGACCATACCGCAGTGTTCAGGTACATTTGAACTCCTTTGCACCAATATTTTGTAAAAATTGGATAAAAATTACATAGAGCAGGGAAAATCAAAGACACCCTACCACGTCACTAGTCAGAAGGAACCGAAAATTGATTAAATGCAAGAATTAAAACCTAAAAAGCAGTACGTAAACTAAGGTCAAAATGGCATTTGCAGCAAAGATCTGATTTTCTGTAGTCAGATCAGATCAGATTTTCTGAAGTCAAACCTACGGGTATCATTCTATGTCAGATGCAAGAGACGTTTTTTTAGAGCTTATATGCGACAATGTTTGCAACAAAAGTGCAAAGGTCACAGCTTGTCTTGATGGTGGCCTATCACAAATAATCGATTAAGAATAGTGTTTTAGCAGTCAAAAAGTATTAGAAATTATGTTTAAGGAGCACGACCAGAAAAACTTGTAAATTTCGACTCCTGAATCCGCCTTAAAGTGCACCTAACCCCAAAAATGTTTTTTTCGCTAAAATGAATCCACTTGTTATTCAAAGCATTTGGGTGAAACAAATTTTTGAATTTGGTTGAATCCTCGATTTTCTACGCCCTTTCAAAGTCACGCTTGAAGTGTCGCACCACTGCATTTTAGGGAGTCTGGGGCGGCAGTTGCTGATGACATCTACCCAGGAACCAAACACAGTGGTGCCTCAGTCAGCTCTCTGTATTTGCTCAAGAAAATCGCAAATGAAACTAATCGTTCCAATTTTTACTTTGGAACTAAAACGTCCAAGTTTTGTATCAGAATCATTTCTTTTTCGTCACTAGCATCAGAGTTAAGTTTCGATCCGGGAGACTCCGAAATAAACTTCGTTTGAGCATGTTCGACAACTGTGAACCCACTGCTTAGAGCTTTGAGTGCAATTTGCAATATTTCAAGCAAGATGGGGAAGACTTCTTTGCGGACGAGCTGCTTGTATATTAGGAATGGAAAGCTAGATACGAAGTGGAGAAGCAGGCAAACGAAAATCAGGAAAGAAAACTCAAGGACTACTTTGGATGGTAATTTCGTCACCTAAACACAAGATTCCCACGAATGTTTATAGCCAATTTACATTTACCCTTAGCGGGAATGCATTTTGTCAAGGTATGGTTGTTCTATTAAATCCTGTTTGTGTTTTACTTTCTGGAATGCGTTGTGCTTATAAGAGCAATGTAAGTGTTGCAGTTTTCGAGACTTGATGACCTCTAAAACACTGGCTTCTATCAATTGAAAATTGTAGAATTGTTTGGACCTGTATTTTTAAAGCTGCGGGAAGCAAGGTGGAAGGAAACATTTCATACAATTACCGATTTTACATTGTCACACGTTTTAAGTCGTAACTCCAAATAACCAATGTAAATTTTTCTCAAAGTTTGCAGTGAAATTTGTTGGATAAGCGGAAAGGATGTGTTACCCAAGCAGTCCGCAGATAATGTTATGCAGTCATATTTTCTACGCTATGGCACAGAATGTTTATCGCACTGCTGATTTCCAAACCGAAAAACTCTATGGGTCTAACAATTTTGTTATCCTGTAATTCTAAAGGATTAATCTTTAATGTTTATCTAAATTGAAAGAGAAATAAGTATTGGTTGGTGGCATACAGGTGTGACCTATTTACGTATCAGTATATTGGTCGTAAGTCTGCGGTCGAAAGTCTGCGGAACAAATTCCAGTGAGAATTCTTCAATGGTTGTCACAGACTCAATTCGCTTGTTTCGGTTTGACAAAATCAACCATCATTTACATCTTTATTGTACCGATCATCGCCAGTAAATTGTACAGTATGTCTTTCTTTAAATCTGAGTTATTGCTGCAACAGCCGATAGCACTTCTGGGAGGCATTTCTGTGCACTTTTCAAATGTGTATTGCACCATCCTGAAGGAATGAGAGCACGTGAGATATTCAACCTTCCTGGGTAGATGTCACAACATGTGCTGGACCCATTCTCCTCAATCTCAGTGGCAAAACAAAATGGTGGTGTTTTGGCACCATTTTTGAGATTTTGTCAGGGCACAGAAAATCGAGGATTTAACCAAATCCAAAAATTTTTTAGCAGAAGTATTTCAAATAACAGGTAGATTCCTTTTAGCGAAAAAAAAAATTGGGGGCTAGGTGCACTTTAAATCTCCCCTCGGATGGCTGTAGTCATTTTGGTGCATGGCAAAAACGAAAAGCACGAATAGAAGAACCGTAGCCAGGACAAAACATATTAAAAATTTATAAAAAAACGTTCACTGGCTATATAAAGTTAAAACTTTCAGAGCTTTTGGCTGTCAGACTACAGCCTTCGATGGATAAAAAATGGAAAAGATAACACTACAAATATATGCAAAAATAGGTTGAACTCTTAAAAGAATATATTAAAATGGAAAAATATAAGTGTTAATAAGCTAATTGTTCTTTTTTAAAAGAATAGAGTATTGATTGGGGAGTGGCACACCGCTTCGATAGATCATGCAGATAACAATTCTAGGTCGCTCCCCAATCAATACTCTATTCTTTTAAAAAAGAACAATTAGTTTATTAACACTTATATTTTTCCATTTTAATATATTCTTTTTATAGTTCAACCTATTTTTGTATGTATTTGTAGTTGTTATCTTTTCCATTTTTTATCCATCGAAGGCTGTAGTCTGACAGCCAAAAGCTCTGAAAGTTTTAACTTTATATAGCCAGTGAACGTTTTTTTATGAATTTTGAAAAGCAAGAAATTTATCAAAACAACCCAGTTTTATTATATACTCAACAAGTCTTTTTGTTCCACAAAATAAAAATAGGTCCGCAATGGGAACAGGTGTCTAGTGCAGGGTGGATACTGGGAATTGATAGCTTACATACAGATTTTGTTATGTCCTGAGAAATTTCTTGTGAATACAGGGCTCAAAATAATGGCCAGTCAACAGACAATATCTGGCCAAAATGGTGACTTGACCAGCCAAAAACTTCACTCGCTGGTCATGTTGACCGGTCACATCATGTTGAGACGGTCACGTTGTTCATTCTTGAATAAACAATCAAATCCTCATCTGTAAATCTTAGATTTTTAATCTCTTTTTTTATGACTTTTCACACGAAAACATATGAACAGCTAAAAATTGTTTGTGAGCTGTTTGTCACATATTCAAGATCATTAGGGATGCCATTCGCACAGCTGGGGTTATCTGTTCAGAAAAATATTCAGCCGTTCGACCAACTGCTGCTATCCATTTGAAAAAAATTTTCATTTGTTACAATGACAGAGGTTTTTAATTCAGAATTCAAAACTATTCACTCTTTGGAACAGCAGAGGTTTTCCGTTTGCCAAAGGGAATCCGATCAGATTCAGCTTTTCATGACTCTTTAGATTTGCCTAACTCTCACACTTTTGTCACAGAGCACCTCTCTTTGTTGGGGTATGCTTCAAAGGTAATGCTCTACAGATGTCAAGATGTTTGTCATTTTGTTGATATGGTCATTAGTTCTTTGTGAACAAAAACTCTCTCTAAACTACGACAGAGTTAAGATTTTTTTATAGCTTCTAACACTTTAGAACTTAATTTTAGTCACATCATTAAGAAACTTCCCAACACTTGTTGTGTAACTGTAGCCGTATTCATAGTAACACGATGATTTGTTGAGAATCAAGGAAACAGAAACGTTATTTTAACTTCTTCTTCGGCTATATTTGTTTTCCCAGTTGTTTCTGAAGCCCAAAATTAGGATTTGCTGATGCATGTTTGGTTTCATTTACATTTTGATGGACATAAATACCTTGTAGAACATCAAAGACATCAAAACAACAGCTCATGGAATTCAATATATATATTGATCAAAAAAATTTGAAGTTTCATCAAATATGCATCCGTTCAATACTTTTTCCTTGGCAGGTGGCAGGAGTTCCACTTACAGCGTGTCACTTCATTGAGCTGCTGAGCCCTGCCAAGGCTATTTTTGGTTAAGTTTAAGTTTTTCTTTGCATAAAACTAATTTTTAAATGGTCTAGCAATGACTGGAATGAACAAATTATATTTGTGGGTTTAATTAGGCCAACATTAGTTAATTTTTTTTTAAAATACCTTGACCGGTCTGAGATGAGACATGACCAAGCTAAAATTACTTTGGCCTCAACATGACCTGTCACAGTCTGAAAATTATTTTGAGCCCTGAATTAATGTTTTTGTGGGCTCTAAACATATCTTTGTATTTTGCCACTTTGTAATTTCTATTATTTGGTTGAAAAGCTTTTAAAGTATTGTAGTGTTGTTTGCCCCATGTAGGTGTAAGAAATGGTTTTATCAGTATTGATAATTTTTTATGCAAAGTGGAGTATCAGGTGTTTCTTTTTGCCACTTTTATACTTCGTTGCTTTTTCATTTCATCGTTATTTTCCCTCGCGCTCACTGATTTTTCCTGGGTACCATAGCACGAATAAGTCCAAAAATGAACTAATATACAGGGCTGGAAATAACAGTCAGTCATCAGACATTGTCCAACCAAATTTTGAATATGTCCGGCCAATTTCACATTATGGTCAGACATGATGTGCGAACATTTCACCAACACCAAGTTATTGTCCACCCATAAATTTTGTTTAGATACATTGTTAAAGGGCTCAGTCCTTCCAGAACTACTTAGTGAAAGATCTTTCCTTCTATAACATTCGACATAAGAAAAGAAAACAATCTATCCTTTTGCTGTGCTGTGAGTGATTCCCTCACATCGCAAAACTTTCAAATGGCTGATCGTGTTTGAAAGCGCCCTATAATGCAGTGCAAACCCTTGAGCATGGAGTACGTCATGTATGCCCATCGATTGTGTCTCTTAAATTGCACGAATCCTTCACAGACATTACATTAGCTACGTACACAAAATTAGCGGCCAAAAAAGTCGTGGAAATTTTTTCTTTACAGATTTTATGCATTGAGTTCTTTTCTGAGTAAAATTCCTATTTGATTTTTATCACTTAGTCGTCAAATGGTAACTCAAGATTGTTTTTTAATTTTGGACCCTTGACTCTGACAGTTTGAGCCATATCCAGGAGGCCGTAATGGGCTTCTGCCATTTCATAAAGCAGAAGTGTTAATCTTTCCTGTACTTGCCAAATAAAATACTCTTCAGAAATCGCCCTAGTATGCATTACGTGCATTGCGATATGCTGTTAGCACTTCATGTTTGTAGCCTAGATTCAACTTTGGTCAGGAGCCCATCACTAGGAGCCTGCAACTCCCATACTAAGCCGACCGGTCTATTTTTGGGCTTCTTTTTCGACAAAAACGGTCCATTCTGGTCTATATGAACACAAATCAGTAAGGAGAAAAATGGCGGCCTCTGGTGGACATGTTAACCTAATCTTCCGGTGAAATTATAAAGTCCATGCTTGTGACTGGTCACTGAGGTTCCTGGGGGAGTCTGGATTCACAGTAAATTTAAACTAAAAATAGATCAGTCTGTGAAATCGCCGGGACAGGAATAAATAGGGTAGTTGCACACTCCTAGTGATAGGCTCCTGCTTTAAAGGGACACAGTCAGCTGGTGCATATGCACATTAGATACCATTTCATAGCTAATTTGCATATCACAGAGACACAATCCATACTATTGTCAACCAAAAATCTTAAAACCAATATCATAGGATGAACAAAAGCACACTCAAAAAACAGGTTTTTCAGGAAACAATTGAAAATCAAGTAAAACCCTGCAAAGATTGAAGCAGATTTCTAGATGTACTTTAATTTCAGGTTGAGGTGAAGTTTTTTCGAAGTGAGAAAATAAGTGTCCTGGTCAACACAGTCCTAAAGCTGACTGTGTCCCTTTAAGGGTAGCATTCAATAGAAAACTAGGTTTGCTTGGAGAACATATTACCAGGAGATAATTTGGAGAGATCAGTGCAGTCATCTAGTAGATAAATTCATCTAGTTTATCATAAGTGATAAATAAATCAAATTTAAATGCAGTTTTGAATGATTTGTATTGAAAACCTTTACAGTATGCTAATAAATTTTATCATGCTAATTAATTATGCTAATCAATTATGCAAATTAATGTCCGACCAAAATTAAGATTTCCTGTTAAAGAAGAAGAATTATTTCCAACACTGGACATATATACAATGAGAAACAGGTATGTCAGGATATGCAATGTAGAGTATCAGGTGTTTTTTCTGCCACTTTGTTGCCTTCTTTATTTTGGCGTTATTTTTCCTCACTAATATATCCTGGGTGCCACAGCATGAATACCAGTATGTCCCAAAATGAACTAACATTCATATGGAAACAGGTATGTCAGAAAAAAATGGTGAAGCTCTAGCATTAGGAACATTTCTGACTGGTTCTACAGAGAGGAATACCAGCAGCAATGTTCACCTCACATTCACATTCTTATGTGGTTAGAAAATGCACAATGTATTTGGAGTTGATGATGATGCTATTGTTACAGAGTTTTTTGATAACATTATTTGTCATCAATTGCCAGTTAATGACCTGGAACTTCAAAAGGTGGTTAACAGGCAGATTCACTGGCATTCTCATACCTGTAGAAACAAATCAAAGAATGAATGTTCATTTAATTACCCAAAACCACCTATGGGGGCAACTGAAATATTTAATCCATTAGAGAATAATACATTTTGACACAACATAAAACCACACAAAGACACTTGGAAAACTATTTTAAAAAAATTAAATGATTTGAAAGAAGGTGAATGTATACCATTTGAGAAACTGCTTCTGAAGTTAAAAGTTACTGAAAGTAACTATAAATTGGCTGTAAAATCAGCATCTAGCTCTCCAACCATATTTTTAACATGACAACCAAATGAATTTAAGATCAATAATTATAATGTTACTTGTCTTAAAGCATGGAGAGCAAATACGGATATCCAGTTTGTCCTAGTTAGGGCTGAGATTGATCTAAAACTGGAAAACATCTTTTAAAGTATTTTAGTCCTCCACATTGACGGGTACTTCGAAAGCCATGGCATAGTAAAAAAGTATCTCTTAAGAAAAACATAATAAAGGGCAACAAAAGATAGAAAGCAGTGGTTTACTCACCACAATACCTTCTGTGAAACAGCAAGAAAGCAGAATCTGTCTTTACCTCTAGATCTCTGCACAAAGACTTTGACTCAGAACCACTGTGTCTTGGAGGGATGGTAGTGTTTGTAATGACGCTAATCTCTGATTTAGTGACGCTATTAAATAATCTGCCTAAAGCAAAAATATTCACCCCGCTCAAACACTTCAACACAGAACCACACTGCTCAGAATTTCAAATGACGCTAATTTTTGTGGTGATGGACTAAACACTGACCCCAGTCCATGGACTACCCCAATGGACTTCTTAAATGGACTATTCTAAACTGGACTACCCCTAAAAATAATATTTCAAATGAGTTCTATTTAAAATTGTAAGCTTCTATACCTTGCTTTTTTTGTTCCGAAACCACTGAACACAAAATAGACAAGTAGATTCCCCTCATAGTGAGCTGTATTGTTTACAATGTTCCAGCCTCGGGGTAACCTGACTTATAATTCATTATACAGGTGTCTACAATGAAATTATGTCTTTTATTGCTCTACAACAAATAAAGCTAGATCCGGTTCTTGTAATGTAGCCCCCCACCCTACTTTAGGGTTGCAATTATTGCAAGGATGAAAGGACCAAATTCCCCCCTCTCCTTTTGAATGCCTTATGTATGCCCCTTGGACCTGCCGCTGCAAATGGCTATTCCACTAAATTATTTAATGCCAGCAACCAGTGTTTTTTTCAAATGCATTTTAAACATTGAAATTCAGGCTGTTTGCTTGCAAATTATTTTGGAACAATTAAGGGCCATATGTATTAATAGATGGAAAGGAACTGAATGTTCTGACTACCTTGTTAATTTGTCATTGTTTCTGGAAGGTTTACTATTCAGCCATTATTCTTGTTATCTCCTATCATGTCATGTTTTAGCTTGTGCATGTGTAATGGCTGACTGAATCAAATGGAATAAAACTGAAAATCACTGTGACATTTACATTTAACTAATGTGCTATTCATAAATCAAATATTAGAGTGGGTTCCTCACTCACATTTCAATGATTTTTCAAGTTATGTTTGTATGATCCTGATACTGATTGGCACCTCTGATTGATAACAGCCATTGATAATCAAATGATGAAATTTGGGTTGAGTTTATGCATTTCACACCATTTTGTGTTCAGCAGTTGTTTACTTTAAGTACAATTATTCAAAATGGTGGCTAGAGGCTGCACAGGATGAACATCAGTGGACGTTATGTATAATTGAAGTATACTAGCAGCTAAGAACATTAAATAGTACTAATTTGGAATATTTTTAGGGATAGTCCATTTTTGGGTAGTCCGTTGGGTAGTCCATGGACTGGGGGTCCGTGTTTTGTCCATCACCAATTTTCGTAGTAGGAAGATTTTGTGACGTCAATATTCGTTGCAAGAGGATTGGTCCAAATATTTGCCTTAACTGCTCGGGCACCTGCTCGAGCAGACTGACGGGCAACGGCGACATATCAATTTGATTGCGCATTTTCACTTGACATGTGGTTTTCCGGTTCTTGTAATCTGTCACGAGAGGAGAATTTGTTGAAACTATTGGAGCATGACGTCACATTTCACCGTATATGGACTAGTTAACTATTTTTTATCACTTTTACATTGCGCCTAGTGCATTCGCACTAGACACAAAAAGGCAAACTTTTTTCTGACCCAAAGTTCGACTGGACCGCTCTTAGGAGAACTGCCACTTAAGGTATTAGGGTCATTTTTTCACGACAAGAAAAGTGAACATCCACCGATCTGACCGATGAAGAACCAACTGCCATGTTTACCTTGAGAAGCAGACCGCTGACCACACTGAGTGTGGTCCTGTGTGCTCCTGTGTGTTTTGATGGGTTCTTGGGCTGTGACTTAGGCCCAGCAGAGTGGCACGTTGGTAGGCTTCAGTATATTCTGTTTTTTTAAATCAATTTTCCTATAGCTAAAACTCACCATCTTTTAAAAGCATAAGAGGAAGCTTGTTCTGAATTGAGGCGGGTACTGTTTTATTTTGTACTTTGCGCCTTTTTTCCTGAGTTGTCTTCCCTGTATGCATTCTATTTATGATTATTTGAGTAGTTCCAAAGAGTGTGTGCATTTATTAATGGGCTTCTCATTACTGGGGAAAAACGTACACCAGGAGCTCATGGTCGTGGGATCCTGCGAATTCAAGAAGTCGCTGCGCCCATTTCTCCTTTGTTGGCTTTGCGTTTTGTTGACCCAAAAATTCCCTAAAACATGAAAAATTTAAAAGATGTGATCGAACACATTGTGGTTTTAGTATTACAACATGAATGTCTTGCAGTACACAAGAAGTAAGCGAAATCTGTTTTTCAAGCCAGATATACTGAGCTGCTTTTAGGAAGACTGCTACTTATTACTGAGACTGCTCTACACTGAGTGTAATTAATGTGTGAGCCTGCGAGCCTGCTAGCTAGAGCTGTGAGTCACGAGCCGCGAGCCTATTTTTGTGAGCCACTCCTTTTTTTCTGTTCTTTTCTATTTTTTTTAATTTACAAGGGAAACTCAAAATTTCATTTGTAGCTGAAACTATAAACTTGCCTGCAAAATCCGTTCAATTAAATTAAATTTAATCACAGACGGAAAAAATGAATTGCGCAAATTTTCACGCATAAAAGAAAATGGAGAACTTTTGTTTCTTTTTTACTGAGAGTAGTAATATGCGCCCATTCTGACAGTTTTTGACAGGTACCGGTACTCATCAAATGATGTCATCAATTAAAAATGCTGCCCCTTTTGCATTTGAATGGGTCTGTTTTGATTTGAAGTCCATAAAGCCACACAGAATGTTTTGTCGATTTTTGAAAGAAGTCAAAGAAGTTTATTTCAAAAAATCCTAATTTTACACGTGGGACATGTGCCGGGTTCTGGAGACCACAGCGCCCACAGACCATTTGGTATTTTTTGGTCTGAGGCATTGTCTCGAGGGCGTACTCTTTGGTATTCCTGACAATGTGGTGGGGTTTCACCACATCGGTTTGGCGTACTACTGACTCCCAGTGTTGTTGGATGTCCTCCAGCACGTTCTGTCAGACCACCTGGTAGTTGAGTTGTTTGATTCCCTCGCTGTTGAGGGAGATCTTGCGGACCTTGCATTCTTCTCTACCCCTGCTGGCCAGGTACCCGTAATTTTTAGGACCTCTGGACGCAAACTCCACAATGTGATCTCCGTCAGGCAACTCGTCCTTGAAATCACCAAGGTAAACTCCGAGCGATTGGTTGGGTTGTCCGGGCAGACCCCGGAACACGACGCTGTCAGTGTCAAAGTACACCACGTGCCCCTGAAACAGGTCTAGCACTTCGTACAACCGAAGACGGGCCCAGCAGGTGGTGAAGCAGGCTACAAAGATGTTGAAATTCAAATTCACTGGGTTGTCTTCGACTTCCCGTTTGTAGTGGAGTTCAATGTGCTCTTTGGTGAACACACTCACGTAACTGATGTCGAATTTGTTGCTTTCGTGAAACATCGAGAACTTTTGGCGATTGTGGAATTCCACTACCTGGGTCTTGTTGGTCTGCTCTCTGAACTTGCCCCACATGGAATTCAGCATCATTTTGGCGGCCTTGCATAGACCAGGGTTCTTTTGGATCTTGCTCAGGTCCAGTTGGATTCCTTCACGAGCCTCGTAATCGGGGAGATGTCGCAGACATTTGACGGGGTCATCACCTATGTGGGAGGGCCATCCACTGGCCTCTTCCTTTAACTTTAACCACATGTTGACCTAATCTTGGAAGAGACCGTCTGAAGTTTCTAGAAAGTGCCAGACCTCATAGATGTGCACAATCTGGTGACCTTTCTGCTCAGCTTTTTGCAGTTCTGGCGTGCACCACGTTCCGGTGATCAGCCGCTGTTCATTGATGTGAGTACAAATGTGACTGCGTTCCAGCATGGGTTCCTCCGTTTCTACCTCCACACAAGTTGCGCAGACGGGAAAAGTCAACTTCCCATTCTTATGGAGTGGTAGTATGCGATGGAACAATTTCTTCGGAGGCAACACAGCATTTGGCCAGACCAAAATACTGGGAGATGTCTGTGTGTCCCGGCTGGGAGGTTATCTCAGGATGACGTGCTGGGTACCTTGAATTCTTGTTGACATACGGGTAGAGTGACGTGTAGTTGTAATATTTTAGTTGCTCTCCGTTTTCTATGTCAGCCAGGTGGTACAATTTGACAGCATTCATTCGACCACCACAGAAGGCGTCCCGAGGCTCTAAGGGATCCACAAACGATTTCACCTCCTCTCTCTCCTTTTTCATTTGCCTCTATTCACATTCCCAGAGAGTGAAGACAATGTAATGGTCATCGTGGAGTAAGCGGAGTTTTACCTCGTTACGTTGATAGACATCATTGGGACAGCGATCCTCCAATCGACAGTACTTTTCAGTGCGGTTTGGGTAGCACATCCGGCAACTGTGCCAAAAGCAGCCCTGGAACTCGCATACAGTGTTGATGTCGGCATTGTACATGTCCACGGTGTAATGGCTGTTGGAGATGCGTACTCGCTGTAGATGGATCAAATAAATTAAATTTGGTCAACAGTTCAAAGAGGCGTTTGAAAGTCAGGCACCCCTCCTTTAACAACTTGATGCCGGATTCACAGTGTTCGACCAGTTCTTTCTGGAAGTCAACCTGCGCGTTCTTGGTCAGCTGCTCATTGTGCCACTTCTCAAACTCTTTACGGCCACTCACGGACATGGACTCAGGCATGAAGAACTTCTTTTCAGGAATGGGTCCAAAATAGTCCTGATTCTCGGGGGTGTTGAAGAGATGTGGGAAGTGACCCTTCTTCGGTTCTGTCAAACCAAAGGTCTTGGGAAATGCAGACAAAGGCATTTGAGAGAAGGAGAGTCGATTAAACGAATGCAATCAAAGGTGACTTGAAGAAGTTTGGCTTCATTCCTCAGTTCTACAATCCGGTGCTGGCGATGTTATTCCTCCGTCATGAAATACCCGTCATAGCCCTGGAAATTGTGTGCGATAACCGTGACAGATTGCGTGACTTCTTCCATCAACGTATCAGGTCACTTGAGAAAATCGCAAATGCAATGTTCTCCTTTGAAGCGAAACGGACTGGCTTCTGCGGAATCGGGACATCCCGTTTGCAGACACGTGGGACAATGATCTGTGTTGTTCTTACACGCGTATTGTCCCTCGTTGTCGTAGGGCTTGAAGCAGTGCGCACAGACATAACTGGTCCTGAAATACGCCGGGAGCGATGTAATGACATCGTAATTTTCATTCTCGTATAGCAGGGCCAATTGTTTTTCTTGGGTGATTCACTCCTATGATTGAAGGTGCTAGTTATTTGGAAGATTAGCCCACCAGGGATCAAAGTTGTCAGATTTATTTGCACTAGAGTATGCACGGTTCGTTGCATCCGTGGTTACATCGTAGTCAACTGAAATTGAAATAATTGCGAGATAAATTACTATTTACAACATTCTCAGTTGAAGTGACAAACGATTCCGAGACTTACAATTTGTGTTCCTGAGTCATTAGATCCCTTTGATCGCTATCTTGATGCTTACGCTTATGACTGTTGATGACTTGGCTTCGAATTCCGTTACATGATAAAGAGGTCCTTTTAGAACTTAAGTCACGTGACCTATTTTTCCCGCCTCACGTAGACGAGGCGATTTCGCAATTACGGACGATAATGAATTCTAATTCTTTGTTACATGCAACTGAACATGCAAGTCATTGGGGGTCCAAAGGATGTCACATGGTAGCCAGGTGCGATGTCTACTATCAGTAACTGGTAGTCGAAGAGACTGGGTGCTAGTGCAAATTTGGCAAGTTTTTCGTAACCGGACGGTCTTTCTGGCACATCTGCTTCCACATGCAACCGAATGGCATTATCATTCTGAATGGTTCTTCAATCGTAAAACTGCTCCATTTTGGGCGATGGTTGACGTAGGCCTTGGCCGTTGCAAGGACTCTGGCACAACACAACTCGTCCCTGTTCTCGATTTCTATGACACTTTTCTCAAATCGTTTGAATGTGGCATGGTTGCTGGGTCCCGGTTTCAACTTTCGTCTTTTACCACTACCGCGGAGTGCACTCCCTACGTGGGTGAAATATAATTGGAACAAATCATTCATTTCAAAGTTGTCGTTCCAATTTAACACCCTGTACATTTGCTGAGGCATTTGGTCTACGTGGATACTTCCGGGTAACCATTTACCGGTCAGTAATCCTTGGTAGCCATAATTATTTGTCAGACAATCGTTCGACTAGACCCGGTCGTTCTCTGGTATACAGTTAAGAATGATCAATTTCTGCAACGTCCGATGAATACCATAGGTTAAAGCTGCACCCAAATTTTGACGGGAAAGAAATTGACCCACTTGGTGAATGTTAGCTTTGTAATGGCGTTCGCGCACACCCATCTTCTCACTATGGCGGTCCACGTACGGGGTCAAAGTAAAATCGAACCAGCCAGGCTCTGAAGCATTGACGCTCCCACGAATCTCCACTTGGAAAACCACTTGACATTCTACATGGACGGGTTGAAGATCCACGAGTCATCATTGTCAACACCCATTCCCGTCAGAATCGATCGCTATCTCCACCGTGTTCTTCATAGCCTTTGAGCAGGCTTCAAGTTGGTTTTAGAGCGAGCTAGCCGAGTGTAGTCTAGGGCGAGCGGGACGAGCCGAGAGGGGTCTGGTGGTGAGGGAGTGCACAGGGGAGCCTGTAGACATTCCATTGATGCCACCGTTCCATGATACCAGCTCCTGGTTTCAAGATCTGATTGGTTGAATCGATCACTGTTGACATCTTTGAGAAGCTTTGAGATAAATATTTGACAGATGTTGACAACTGCATGTAAATTTGCATAATTCTTGCCGCGACCGACAAAGATGGCTTCTGCGTGCAATGTACAGTTCGCTGACATGGAATTCGAGGCAGCTTTGAGCAATTCTTTGCAACATTTTCATCACATCTCTGGTTTGAAACATGAGCAGAAGCTATGCCTGGAAACTGTGGCGCAGAAGCGCGATGTTTTCGGAATTCTACCAACTGGTTTTGGGAAGAGTCTTATTTTTCAATAGCTGCCGTGTCTACTGAAAGACTTGAGGAAACTACAAAGTCCTTGTGTCTTAGTTGTGACGCCTTTAGTTTCTACAATGAAAGACCAGGTTGAAGAGTTGACACGTCTAGGTCTGAGAGCATTTGCCATTGGCTTAGGAAATGAAAAAGGAGAGAAAGAACTGGTGGCCGGTGGATTCAATGTGGATCTCCTCTATGGAAGTCCGGAAATGTTGTCTTCGAAACAGTGGTCAAAACAGCTTAAAGAAGGTCTGCTCAGAAAGCAAACTGTTTGTTTCGTTGGCGATGAGGCGCACTATGTTTCAGCTTGGTAAGTAACCCGAATTTATTCTGATATTTTGTAGATCATAATTTGCACTGGTGTTGAATGCCGGTTGGTTTATGAACACACATTTCATCTTACAGCAAAGGTGACATGTTATTCCTCTGGTAATATGTAAATACAGTCAGCCTTTCTTCAAAAAGTATTTTGGACGTTGGCGAACTGACATATAAGTTTAAGCGTTGAGAAGATGGATATAAGCCAAGTGCTACACTGTATAAGTCATGATGATGATTTCTTAAGCTAAGTTTTTGTTTATTAGTAATCATATTTGACTTAACACTTATCATTTATGGATAATGATTGCTATGCACTTGCTGCCCTCTTGCTCTTATTTTACTTGTTTTTTTTTGTGGGTAGAGGCCAAGTTTCTATCCAGAAAGGAAAGAAAAAGGAGCCATTCAGGGCAGCATTTTCCAAAGCTAAGGACTTGCAGTGATTCTTACCTGGAGTCCCCATTTTGGCACTGACTGCATTTGTGTGGTTAAAAGATAGAGCGTCCTTGTGGAAAGCCTATGAAATGGTTAACCCTTTAGTGGTTGATGTATCACCCAACAAAGATAATATCTATCTCGGGTTTGAGCTAATCGAAGTAGAAGCAGAGGCGTTCAATCACCTGAAGTGGGTTGCCACCATGGTTGAGAGAGAAAGACAAGAAACCCCACAAACCATAACATTTTGCAAGACATTTAATGAAAATGGCAATGTCATTAGCTATTTGCTAATGAACTTGAGAGCAAGTGCCTTTGTAGAACAGGAAGGAGGTAAAGTATCACTGATTGGTGTTTACCATGCAAAATTGTGGGATATCCAGAAGTCGCGTACTGAGAAGGACTTCAAAGGAAATGGCACCCAGAGGGTTGTTGTTGCAACATGTGCTCTGGGAATGGGTGTACATTTCCCCAAAGTTCAGTATGTCATTCATTACGGGCCACCCCAAACTGTCACTGAAATAATTCAGCAAGCTGGTAGAGCTGGAAGAACTGGTCATCAAGCCTACAGCTTTGTTTACACTACAAAGCGTCAACTTTCACGGTGCGATAAAGATGTGAAAGAGTTGGTTAAGAGTGAAAATTGCATGAGAGAGAAGCTATATGGGCATTTTTAGGAGTCTGTTTCATCCAAGGAACCAGGGCATGACTGTTGTTCACTGTGTCGGAAGAAATGCCAATGTTCAATAGATGGGTCCTGTGATGTTGACAAGCTGGTGGACAGCTTAACACCTGAGAATGTTTCTGTACTAGAGTCTAGTACTTACACACCAAGAGATTTGATTGAGCTAGACAAGAACGACCTCCGCTTATCGTTGTTGGAACTGAAAGAAAGATATTCATCGGGACTTGTCTCCTTATTTCATGAGGAAACATGCCATGGATTCTCAGACAAACTGATTAATGACATTGTTGATCATGCTAACCATGTCTTCTCAGGAAAATATCTCACAGACAACTTGGCCATGTATTCATCAATTCATGCTATTGACGTGTTGGAAGTATTTCAGGAACTATTTGGAGACATTACTCAATTTGATCAGGAAATGGATGAGCGTCACTTGTTGAAAAAACAATTTACAGATATTGAAAGCTACCTACTTTCAAGTTCTGTGTCTTTTGATTCTGGCTATGGAGAAACAGAAGAATCATTGGTTCCAGACTATGAATTGGAGTTCTGAGCCATTTAAACAAGGTGAATTCAATGTGTAAACACTCCTTTTCACATAGTCAATCTCAAATTTAATAAGTATAGGTAATCATATGAATGCAAGTGCAGTTATGGATTTACACTACAAGTGATATTTGCAAATTCTCTCAATTTAACAAGCCATTAGGCGAGAGCAATTTCAAAGAATTTTCAAATATCACGAGTATCGTAAATCCTTAATTGCTCAAGCTTTCATACAATTACTTATTTATTATTTGTCTGCGAAAATTGTGAATGCGTCCGCATTAATTTGCATTGCGGTGCAAACTAAGAATTAAAATAAAATAAATTGGCCTGCTCCCAGCCAATCACAATGAAGAAATTTTTTCAGTCATATCATAAATGGACTAAGAGCACAAGACAAATTATAATTTTTTCGACACTTCCATTCTGAAATAAAGTGCATGTATTCAAAGTAACAATTGAAAGGCCTCAAGATTGTGCACTTTTCATCTTGTATTTGTCAGATTTGAATTGACTATAATTCAGGAATGTGAACTAAATTCTTACCAGTGAAAAGTTCACCACTTCTTTCAAAACTCGCTTGGTGGTCTCTGCAAAGATGTTCTCCCTCAAGGAATCCATGTTGCAAAGAGCTGCTGCAGCGGCGCCAGGATTATTTAAAGCGATGTTCCTTAGAGCTTTTTTTTTCTAATGCTTCCTTGCACACATGTTCCTTGACCTTCCCTGATTTGGGATATCCAGTGAAGATCTAATTCGAATAGTAACAAATTTATTGTTACAGTAATACTTTGCAATCTCAAATAAATTCAAACCAAATGTTACGTTCACAACAGGTTTCTCTTCTTATGGTACGTGCATCCGGGCTTGAATTTTCTCCTCCAATGTGAGGGGATTTTCTGTTTCTTTGGGGAATGCCTCTATTGATCCCTGCTGGAAGCTGAGCGATCTCCTTGAAGATTTGCCCGTTGCACTTTCTTCGTCGATCGCGTTTCCTTCTTTATTGCGTTTCGCTGAAGGGGTTTCACCAGTCAGTGATCGAACCGCTGTAGGTCGTTTAGAACTACTAGTTGGTGTTGTAAATTGATCGGGTGAATCTACCAGCTTCTCCAAAGGTTCATTGCAACGGCTTGTTATTACTGTGCAAGAATGAACCTTGCGAACGACTTGTCTGGCACAAGAAAGGCAAGACAATTCAGGGAAATTCATTCCACGGTGTAAACAATGTCCTAGCTTTTCAACTTCGGCAGCCAAAACCACACTCTCTTGACCAGAAGCCCCAGTCAGTTCTTTG
>Ga0126338_10000782_pt1 | contig 18560 bp, 5 predicted proteins | sample OrbCmetagenome_2_FD_92529 | JGI IMG/M metagenome (GOLD analysis project Ga0126338, IMG submission 92529) | Coral microbial communities from Petempiche,Puerto Morelos, Mexico - Orbicella C C metagenome | ecosystem: Host-associated > Invertebrates > Cnidaria > Coral | place: Petempiche,Puerto... | reverse complement strand
TTATTATTATTATTATTATTATTATTATTATTAGTCATCATTATTATTATTTTATTTTATTTGTGTTAATCCACGATCCAGTTATTGCCTGCAAGACTTTAAATGACTACGCGATCCATCATACATTTTTCACTTTTTTTTAGTTAAAAAGGTAGAAAAAAAACACACAGCATCGATGGTTATCTGATCGTGGATGGCGATCATTTCAATTATGTTTCTCGTTTTGTTTTTCCAATACGATAAACATCGGCATGATTAAATTTAACAAATGGTTAGTGTTACCATGTACTGTTTGTCGGAATTCTCATCCAACTAAGGAAAACACTTGCATAATAACCAATTTTTTAATTTTATGTGAGTAAAAAGTTTATAAAGAGCAGTCAGTGTTTGCACTTGTTTTGGCAATTTCTAGTTACTGATACAGAGAAGACATGCTCTGTAGGCTGGACACAATTCTTCATCTCAGTCCGTTTATTTTTTGGTTCACAATACTAGAGCAACTCTTTGATAATAATCAATCCACTCAACCCAACAGAAAACTTCATCCAACGTTGGGGCACACACTATATCAAATCAGCTAAATTTGGTGGACAACTGGAGATTATAAAGACCATGGTAGCGTCTCAGGTTGCATCAAAATCTGAGTTCGCAGAAACAATGGAGGCGGAATACAGAGGTTTGTTTGCAAGCGCCGGTGCAAAGTCAAGCACTAAAGGAGGCTCGTCAAGCAAAGCAGAAAGCAAGTTTACCTCGACATCTGTCATGGCACAAGGTGGGAGCCAAGAAATTGCTACCATTCTTGCTGATGTGTACTCTCCAACGTTCAAAGGAGATTTCAAGGAATGGTTGCAGAGCATTCCAGCTTACCCAAAGGCCTTCCGTTTCTTGCTGGGAACCATAACAGATCTGGTTAACTTTCGTGCAAACGATCTGTTTCCTGGAGAGGCGGTTGACTGGGGATGCGAAGGACACACCAAGGATATTGTGGAGGATACAACAGGGGAGACCGTTAGCCGATATTACACGGTAATAGATTCGGATGGAAACCCAAAGAAGTTCTATTGCCCATTTCAGGACCGACAAGCGTTGGACGTTGTTCTCAGGAAAAGACGCGCTAGTCTGAAGAGGGCTATAGAAATCTACATGGACGAGGTGAGTTAGAAGCGATCTAGACTGTTCAACAGGAGGCAGCGTGGCCGAGTGATTAGGGCGCAGGACTTAAAATCCTGGGGTGGCGGGTCATGAGTCCTGCTCTGACCACTTGGTTGGAGTTGGTTCTTTATATACCCTGGTTCAACTCCTCGGTCATGCTTGTAAATAACCAACTCGTCTGCCCCCAGCCAGTTGGGATTTTAAAGCGTATTATGTTTAGTTTATGTATTTGTTTATTTTATATAGTGTAAGTGGCATGCCTTTGAACTACATTACCTAAGTTTAGGTAAGCATTTTGACCACTACAAGCAACAACATTTGAACATTTTTTGCCATACGCAATATGCTTCATAAATCTCCAACATCAAATCTGCAACTTGCTCACGACTATGTTGTAAGACACAAAAAATGATCTAAAACTGTACGAAAATTGTAGCCTCAAGCGTCGTCTAGGACAATGCTCAATGATAAAAGTTGCATGTAACGAAGTTGTAACCAGTGTCTGAATGGAGATAACATTTATTTTCGTCTAGGGTCCAATATCCATCTCAGATATGCAGATTCCGGAGTGTACATCTCAAGACCGTGCTTCTGAGGTTAGCGATGATTTTCTTGCCATTACTGCCTTTCCAGCCTGGAAAGAAGTTACGCAGGCAAACACCACCATTCGAGTTACATTTGACATGGAAAACGACCTGGCTCGTGGGATGGATGGCGCGGTGAAAATCCAGAAAAACATGACCCGAGAAGTTCGCTTCAAACGTGGTCGATGGTTCACCGCTGATGAGAACGGCAAGTTCCACATGTACAGTGGATATCGTAATGGCAAGACTGCGCAACTCAAGAAGCAAAAGCTATCGATATTTGGACTTGTTTTAAGCTATAACTCGAAAGATGGAAGCTTGGAGCTTAGTGACCAGGATTTCAATGAATCCAAAAAGATTTATCCCACGTTGAGAGAGGAAATGATTGGATTTCCATTGGCACGCGTCAGTCGTAAGCATTCAGATTCACTCACGCCGCTGAAACGCAATCCTCCGGCTGCTCCCAAACCATGTAACGTAAAATGGTCCAATGCCTTGCGACTTGACCCAACAACAACAGGTGGTCGTTGCTTACATTTCACTGCTTCATCCGCTGGTGATTTGTTCGTTATTTTCGCGACCGTGCCTAGTAAACGCTCTACATGGTACTATGTGCAGATGGGAGTCAACAAGGTTGCAATTTACAAGGTTGATAAAACTTCAATTTATCTAATTTAGTCCAGCCAGAGAGTAAGAAGAGGAAATATTTGCAGTAATTAAAGGAATATTGTAAAACGCTTTCATTCAACGTTCTGATGTATGTATGTACTGTTATTCTTGTAGTTTTACGCTGTCACTTACATTCCGATGAATATCCTTTGCTGTACCTCTACCACAGGGAGAAACGGAGGTTACAACAACATCAGACACTGGAGCATTAGCAATAGGTGATACCTTGCTGTATCAGTCGTACTTTGTCTGCTTATACGAGAAACCCGACAGTACCCTGATTGAATATGGAAAGACCCTAGGCACTTCAGACGGCGGAGATATATACCTCATGCACCTTGACACGGACAATCCCTTGAATGTGCGCTTTTACGCTTTTGGCAACTTGAATGAAGCTGTTAAAATATGGGACGCGCATATTGTACCGCGTGACACAACGGATGCAGACTGCAAAGGCGATACGTACAAAGATCTCCCAACAAATTTATGTGTTCAGAAGTGCCATCAATATTGTGATCCTTTTGCAGGTTAGTACGAAACGTTGAAGTTTCAAAATTTAAGATTATTGATTAATCTTTACGCTGCAGTATTTAAGGACATTCTTAACCCCATTTATCCTTGTATATTAAATAAGTGCCTGTGCTGATTCCCCCCATCTTCTAATGTAAAAAGTATTGATTAAGCTATAGTAGTCCAACTTTGCGAACTTTCCTAAAAATTCCATTGTCTTGAAGATCTTAGTGTGTTACTTATTTGATCACTTGATTTGATGTTTCTATGGCGACCATGTATTGACAAAATGCATTATGCAAATTCACGTCTTTGTGCTATGTTGGATTTCAGTTCTAAAGATTCTTGTACTAATTTTCTCTGGAAAAAAAAACAAACAAAAAACAAAAAACAAAAAAACAAAAAAACATTTCCAAATTCCAATTCGATCAACGGAATAGAACCAGCTAGGGCTGATATAGCTTTCTCTCTAAATTTTATAATTTATTTGTTTATTTATTTATTCAGTTCTGGAATCTTTTTAGGGTGCTACTGATTTTTTTTTCAAAAGTGAGATCGATGGTGGAGGTTTTTAAATATGACGTCATCAAAGAGCAAAATGACGTTCAGCCGATATGAGGTTTGATTACTATTGATTGAATACTTTTGGAGACACCGGCTCAAAAACGGCAAAAGAAACTGAGGTGTAAATAGGGTAAAGTAGTCTAAAGAAGCACTCCTTGTTCTGTTGCAGTTATCTCGAAACGTTCTTTCCATTTCAATGGTCTTCAAATAACAGTATCCCATAATACCTCTGAGATGTAGTTCACGTAACTCTTGATTATAAAAGGACCTAGTTTTTGGATTTTTACAAACATCTGAATACGAGTATCCCTTGGCTTTTCAAGCACCGTGCAACAAGCCATTAAACTAAATTTTGCGTTTTGTTATTTTCCTCAGGTTGTAGAACTCCCGGCGCAGAGGATTTACAGCCTTCAGATTGCTTGGCTTGCAGAGTTGCAAAGGATCCACTGACCAACACATGCTTAGAAAAATGCCCGAAAGACAGAGAGCCTGTAGAGGGCAAGGAATGCTTAGGTAAAAGTTACGACAATTCTGGATTTAATTTGTCTCTATAAGAAAAAAGACATTGCAAGAACTTTTGTTTTCCTTAAGGTATTTTTCTGAAGTCAAATGTTTTAATCAGTTGTTTGCAACTCAATCAACGAAACTACAAACCGAAAAACAAAAAGGATCAAAATCTTCAAATCACCACCACCACATACGACAACAGAAAATGCAGCCTCAGTTGAGATTTCAATTTCAGAGTTCGGATGATTTTCAAAAGCGCAGTCATTCTCCTTCACTGGATATATCATTGAACTTGCCTTGTTTAATTTTGGAATCTGAAACTCCTTTTAAATACCATGCTATTGCTGTATACACACTGGCTAAAGTTTTTGTTGTCGTATATTTTTTTGCAGCTACATTTGACGCGAAGACAGTCTACACAGATGCAATCGCACCACTGATTAACTTAAAGCCAATGGGTGGGGTAGAAGTGCAGCAGATGCCATATCTCAATCACATGACCTTGTGCGTGTGGACAAAAATGCCACAGACAAGTGTAACTGGATTTAGACACAATGTGCTTGTCAATTATCATGAGGAAAGCTCAAAGAAAGGATTCGCCTTATATTTCACTCATTGGGATGGCGCTGAAGCGAGTATTCCTCCGTCTGGTCGGTTAAGCTTCTCCAACCCGGACAGGTTTGTCACTTAACCTCTACTTAAGTTTGAGCAAGAAAGCATAGGATCCGACAAGCGGGAGTTTAGGTAACTACGACGAATCGAAGACGCCGAGGACAATGTCGATCATGATCAAAAAAAATGAATTCATATTTTACCTACCTCATTTAGCTTGTTTCTCTTTGTCAAAACTCTCCTGGAAGCGAACTGCATATGGAACACGGCGTAAAATTGGAAACAAATTTTAAAAATTATTCGTTGTGTTTCCCATTCTCCAGACAATGCAGAACCTTAATAGGGACGTTACGCATTTACTACGGCGACGGCAAGGACAACGCTTGTTGTGTGTGTTTATATTTTACTTTGGGATTTTGCATTTACGTAGATCTATTCAGTGTGTTAAGGTTTGTCGGTATTAAAACTTGGCCCTGCTGAATACCAGGTTGTCAAAGGGGGGTTTCCGTGGAGCCCTAGAGTTCGGAATGTTTTGCTCTGGAGCCCGGAGCCGGATCATTTCACTGCCTGGTGCTCTGATCTTTTTTAGCAGCAGAGAACGGAGCCCTGAGAGTTTTGTTGTGGAGCCCGGAGCCCAAAGTAATAAAAGTCAATGATTTTTAGTACCCAGTCTTTGTTGCTTTGGGGAAATTGCGGTCCTTTACCTCCTTTACACCGTGATTTATGACCAAATAGTTCTTAAACTCGGAAAGGGACGCCACAGCTCCATCACATTTAAACATGAAGCTCCAGCGGTGGCAGGCCTTTTCCGCTCCCAGTTTGTATGGGCATGCTGTTGCATCAAGCAAACTGTCTCCCAGTTCTTACTCTGTGTACCCGAAGAGGCAGGCATAGCAAGAGTTTCGAAAGGCAGCAGTTATTAAAACTTCTTCCCGATTCGGCTGAAAACTTGATTTCAGGAAACAAAGACGGAATTAAATTTACGGCAAACGCGACGCCAAAGCGCAAACGATGAGGGAACCCACGTGACAATTGTCAGACTTCCGAAAATAGGCAAACGGCAGCGGGAATGGTAAGCCTTTCCACAAATATCCGGATATTTTTTGGGAAATTTAAAAGTTTTCGAGATATTAAGAAAATATTAAAACATTAAAAAAAAAATTGGAAATAGTTAGAAATATTTTTTAGGATAGCTTTTTCTTGCTTAGCTTTGTTTTTCCTCGCTATTTTCTTAAAACAATACCCAGTTCTATGCCAAAAACAATCCAGTACAAAGATTTCCCACTCCAAAAATGTATTCCATATCACTAGAAGCGCTAAAGGAGTAGTTTTCCAAAATGTAGCGGTTGCTGGTAACATGGATGTGGCTGAGTCTTCTTCCTTGACTCTTGCTACTGGAAGAAAATTTTCAAAATTTTGCCTTAAGCGATTCAAAATTGGTGTTTTTTTTTACAACAAAAATAGATCTTTAGAGGGTTTTTTTGAGATATTTAAAAACACTTTTGTAATATTTAGAAATTTTTTTGAGAATATCTGGAAAGATATTCAGGCGATGTTACGTGGTATTTGTGGAAAGGCCAAGAAAATGGGCACGTGACCATGATTATTTACCCGCCATTTCAGAGACGTTTTCTGTTTACTACGTTTTCAGTTTAGCCTTTACTCGTAAAGAAAGACAAAAAAAGACGAAAAATCGCTGAATTTTGAATTTCGTTCGTTCCCTGATTGCATTTTGCATGATGATTGGGACTGCAGCCTACTAGATAACAGTCTCCAAAGCGGAGCCCGGAGCCCCATGTAGATGCCAGGGAGCCCTGGAGCCCTCTTTTTTTGCCTTTAAGCGCTGGAGCCCCGCTTTTTTTTAGGCCCGGAGCCCTGGAGCCCTCAAACCCTTTGGAACCCTGGAATATGCTACGAATGCGTTCAGTTCAAAATAGAAATACCAAAATTTACCCATAGTGGGTCCCGTTGTTTAAAAAATTGGAAATTGGTCATTTCAAGTTGTTGTTTTACAGAGGACGGCTAAGAAATGTACCAAGAATTATAACGCAAGTGCATAGCCATTGTTTTTCTCATTAAACCTTTTGTTTAGCGACGCTCCCGTCGCCGTTTTCGTTTTGCTAATAGGAAGCTTAAGCGAACCACGACGACGACGGCAAGGAAAACGTCACCCTTAATTTAATAAAGAAGAATTCGTTGATAGTTAAAAAAATTTCTAATTGTCGCGAAAATGGCATCGACCGTTTACGAAACGGACAACTGCGACGGCGGCTAGTTTTTCTTATTTTCATTTGGAATTGAACGCTAGTGTTACATACTTAGCTTGAGCAAGGTCGGGCACCAGTAGGCGGATTGAAGAGATCTAGACAATTGCTAAATTCGAAGGTAAAATATAAATTCATTTTTCACTAGGCGTTGTACGACACACACTTCATATCGCAATCAAAACTTGCCAAGAACACGTTAAGAGTGTGTGCATGAGAAAACCTAGCCTGCGTGTCTCATTATCTCATTATCTCATGGACACACTCTTAAGAAATTCATCCTTGGTCAGATCGCTAAAAGAAAGCCCATTGTACTAATATCTTTAACCAGTTTAGATGCTCATAAACGCAGAAAGCAACTTTGCAGTACAAAAATGGTCATTGCGGGAAACAATTGGCATACATGTGAAATGTGTAGCTAACGTTGCGTTTCCCTCCCTTTTTTTTGCACGTACACAGATATTTCGTGTTTTCAAAGAAATTTCTCGATGACTACAATTGGCATCATGTTTGCGTTACTTGGAACGGTGTAACTGGGGTGACTGTGGCATACGTGGACGGGGTTAAAGATAGCACTGGCAAAGGTGGTAAAGATACTCCAGGTGGAATAATCAAAAATTCATTACCAGGTGGTGGAACCTTAACGGTGCTTAGCTACTACAGTCAGGTAGTTTACCTGAGCGGGGTTAACCTATGGAATAGAGTTCTATCTGCACAGCAGATCGCTGAGTCATCAAAAAGCTGCGTTAAAAGCCATGGAAATGTGAAGCAATGGTCTGATTTTTGGCCTGGATTTAAAACTGACAAAACTAAGTATGAGTCGCCCTCCGAATGTAAGTCTCCTCGGGCTAGCCCTGGGGATGTGATGGAAGGAAATGGTGCCGAAGCAGTGTCTGGAGACCCGGCAGAGGACAGCAAAAATTATTACTGGAAACTGAAGAAGCTAGCAGCAAGGAAGTATAGTAAAAAGGGTCACTGAAATTGAGAAGCGTTTGGCTACCCTAGCGTTGAATTGAGTTTAATATTCCTCTCTATTTTCTCGGCCAATATGAATGTTAGCTTAGTGCAGGTCATTAGTTGATTTAAAAATAAACAGTGCTACGACGAGAACCGGTGTTACAAGAATTCGGGCGTTAAACTTGAGCTAGTGATCCACGTAGAAATTGTTACGAGAGAAAATAATACATGTGAAAATTCAATTCAATTGAAATGTTGAGTTGCAAACATACGGAAGGATATGCATGTTGAATTACTGTACATTTAATTTCTGGCAATAAATACATTTGAAAGGCCGAGATCTTTTAGTGGTTATCCTCGTTGTTTCAAAGTCCTGATGTAAACACCTTACCAGCTCTTATAGAACTACTCAGCTCCAAACACTATTATATAATATTTAAGAAATAGAAAACATGTACCGCGTTTCTATCGAGTTTTAGTATAAATCTACTAGCGTTCTATCACGAATGCCCCTCTCTGATTGGCTACGCTACTCACTATCTATGCTGTGATAGATAGTGAGTAGCGTAGCAGTGTGCCCTTGTTAACAAAATGACGGCCGCTTCTTGGCGCTTTTTAAGTGTCTGTGAAGAGCATTTAGAAAAAGTTTTGATCGACTAGTAGATTTGTACTGAAACAATAAGATTATTTGCTCTCGATTTCTATGCGTGATAGTTGACTCAGGCTGCGCCCTCGTCAACTATCACGCGATAGAAATCGAGAGCGAATAATTTTATAGTTTAGTGGAAATACGATTTTTAACCAATCAGCGCGCGTATTTTCTCAGGACTGTTTTCTAAGTCGAATTTTTCTCACATTCTGATTGGTTCCTACTTGCGATCAGTTGGAGGAGAGACGGATAGATGACGTCATTAACATTTCTTGTTTCTTTCAGTTATATAGTAAAATTCATAGATTCCATGTTGCCGTGCGTCTGTTCAGTGGTAGATTACAACTGACGTCAAAATGTGGCAAAAACATTTGTGACACTCGGCTATCGGCTCGTGTGTCACTTTTTCGTTGTTTCCACATTTTGATTCTATCTGTGATCAGTCACTGAACAGACACGCGGCAACATGGAATATATTTGTTGAATTAATTTTAGTTCCCAGCCATGACGAAGAAACTCTACATGCAAATGTAACAATGCCACAAACTATTGTGGTATGTGACCCCGAAAAGCTCATATTTAAAGTCAGATGGCGAAGTCCTTTGACGTGGCACCAAAACAGTCCCACAGAGTTGTCTTATAACTACGATGGTCATTTAGGGGGTATAAGTCCACCTTAAAGATGGGTTTTCGATTGCAACAGGCCTAATTGGGTTTTTCGCCAACTACTCTGATGACTTTATATTTGTAAATAAAGTGTTGCATTCATGGTGTTCCATAAAAACTCTCGAGGATGCAGAGATGTAAATTTAAGTAAGTTCCTACATGTAACATTTGAACTTCCCACTCAATGACCACACAGCTCTGGTGGCTGTTAGCAGACTGGGTACATGTCCAATGGAAACCCAACTTTTGTTGAGAGTAAAGTGCGCTCTAGAGGTCCTCCGGAAGGCGGTGTCTGGTTCACAGTATCAATGAAGTCCCTAGGTCAAGACGTACAATTATACCTCGGCATGGACTTGGTTACGTCTATCAAGTCGCATTTTGCTCCAAGGGTCCACTAACCAGCACAGTAATTTCACGTAAACATCCCCCTGAGGATGTTCGTTGCATTGTTTAAGCGAGCTCTCAGAAGTAAATTGATAACAATAGATTAGCAGACATTGTGTGTAGCGGTCATTTCATAATAAAGATGCATTTCTATCGCTTCATTTCAGTTTCTCTTGTTTATTTTACGAATCAAACTATCACATGTTGAAGAGCAATTTTTACGCCCGCTTTGAATTGCCATTTATAGGCCAAGGAATTCTTACCAATATAGGAAGCTGGAACAGGGATAGCGACCGCTCCCACCAACATGACCGAATGTGGTCCGGGTTCGATTCCAGCCAGGTACCATTTGTGGTTTGAGTTCGGTTGTTGGTTCTCGTCTTGCTCCGAGGGTTTTTCTCCGGGTTCTGTGCTTTTCCTCCTTCCAAAAAAAAAGCAACTTTAATTCTTCGAATTCCAATTCAACCTGAATAGAAGAACGGGATGAAAACCAGCTAAAGCCGATCTTACATGATATATAAATGATAGCTAACCTACGAGTTAAAAACTCACTTGGATTTTAAGGGTTCATTGTGCCATTGAAATGGCAAAAACATTTTCGACCAATCAGGACGCACATACTTATCCAGTTAATTTACAAAATAGCATGTAAAGCATTCTCGGCAATCTGCAGACGTCTGTTGAAATATGTAATTTGTGATAATCGGTATTGACATAAATTAATATTTTGCCGACACGGAACGGAGAACTGGGTGAGAGAGTAGTATGCGAAGGCTCATGGGTAGTACGTTTGTAAAAAGAGACGGTTGAGAAACTTATGACATTCTACGGTCAGCCTTGCCACCAGCACTTTCCCATGAGGTTTATTTTTATTACGTAATTAGCGTCATATGATTTGTTTTTTCATTCTGTTGTTAATACAACAGAACACCAACACGCCCATGCCTCAACCTTTGAGTGTGTTCGGTTGTGTAGGGAAGGCAATTGTAACTTGCTAGAAAGTTTGAAACTCAAGAAACTTGTAAACAAACGGTGAATAACCTTCCCCGACGGCAGGAAATTCTCTCGTCACGCGATCATGAAATTCGTAATCACGTGATCACTTGAATCTGTGAATGAAAAAAATGGTGCGTGTAACAGCCGGAAAAAAGAGTCAAGTCAACAAACGTCTGGGATCAATAGTAACCAACTGAAAGAATGTAATAATGCGCAAAAAAAAAAAAAAAAGTGTAAATGTCGTGTTTTTACTCTTTATTAGGAAAGAAATCGGTTTTATATTAATTCGCTTTGTTCAACTGTGCACAGCTCGCTAGGCAATTTCCATTCTAAGCACACTACATGTTATAAATCATATATCACACGCTTCCTATATTCAGTGGGCTCCAGAAAGACGTTATACAGTAGAGTTTACATTTCTGATTACGGTAAGGTAAGTTCTGGTCGGAAATGGCAGTGTAAGCCTGTGTAAACTCGATCTTCGAGCCTGGCCGATATGAATAGCGACACACGTCATTGCTTTATTCACAAATGCATATATCAAGAGCGACAGCTCAGTGTTTACTTTAAACCCGGGTATCAATTTTTAAACTACTCTTTTTAATTTATCGCACTGTCTTTTTTGTCAGTGTTATTCATAAAGTATGCGACTGGATTGACCGCCATTTTCTCAATATTGGTCTACGAGTCCGCATTGGTCTGCATTGAATAGTTTAGTCCATTTTTGAAGACTCAGTATCATCTTTCATTAAAAACAACACGTGTTTGAAGATCTGACGATGGTCTTTTGATTAAATTCGACGCTCTTCGGCGTTGTTGCTTCGCTGTGTAATCGTCTGCAAATGTAACCTTTCGTCGCTGCGATGTTGGACTAGCCTCATTTGTAATTGACTTAGATTTTGGACGAGTGTCTGATACCTCTTTGGTTTGACGGAAAATTCCGCCTTCTGCGAGTCCGTTTAAGGGGTCGGAACTGGCACGTGGTCTTTGCATAGATACTTGCAATGTGCTGGCCGGGTTCATCTCTGCTTGTCTACCAGCGGTGTCGCCATTAAGAGGACTGTTGCTCAACTGGCCGTCTTGCAGCCTCTTGATGTTATGGAAAATCAGAGTGAAAGCATTATCCATCTCCTTATCGTACTTGCTTCGTATTCCTGAGCGGTGGCTGTCCATTTTTTGGCACCGTTTCTGGTCTCTCATAACGCTGTTATTTTCTAATCTGGAAGTCGATATCTGTCGATATCTGACGTAGAATGAAATATTTAATGCAGCCCCCCTAGTTAGTCCTAAATATAACAAGAGGACCATATGTTATAAAACAATGAGCTCTTAGGATTACGTCAAAAACTACTCCAATTAATAAATGTTTTCCGTGACTATTGACCCGTTGAGCGGCTATTGGCGCCTGCTAGCTAAAACTCACGCGTTTGAACTGAGGCCACGCTACTTGAGGTTTGCGGCTTCGTCTGTAAACGCCAGTATATAACTCTGTCATGGCGTTAACACTACACAAATTTGAGAGAAATATAGTGTTATCAGCACACGACCATGGGCTACGATATTTGTAATCCTTGAAATGAAATGTTTAACAACTCAATCATGAAACGTGACAAGGTATCTTACGCATCCGTACTTTGCAAGATTTAATAACAAGTGCTTAATTAGCCGTAAAACGCTAATATGCAATATAACGTCATTTGAATTTTCAATGCCGTATACCAGCCAGCTGAAAGATAGAAGCGGAAACCTTTATCTAGACACGATAGCTGTCTATAGCTTAAAGCTTACGGCATTGATGATTTGCATCTAACCACACAAAGGGGTGGCGGCCATATTGAATTGGTTGACACAAATAAAACAAGCTTATTAGAAATCTTTTGTTAATATCCTCCAACATAGCAGCGATGACGTAGATGAAAGGCAAGAATTGTGTATAAAAATGAAGAAGACAATAAAATAAACTGTCTTAAAAGTGCGTTCCTCCATTGTTCCTTACATTTTGCTCGTCACTTCTTGTGTAAATAACCTTTTTAATTTGCGATAATCGAGGTGAATACAGACTTTTCATGATATAATTGCCTTAGTTTAGACCTTATGCTATTTGTAATTTATCTCACACCTCAGGCTAATTGAGGTCAACCAAATTGATGTCTGTTTGAAATTCATGATTTAATACTGCCCTATTACGTACATAGCCTAGACAGCCAGTGTGACATTTGTTTGGTAATTTGTTAATGCTTTATTGCTTTAGAAAGATACATTTTGCAACGTAATCATCGAACGCCCTTTTCTGTATCGCCTGGGTTAAAAAAAGTAAAATTTCAAGGACACCAGAACAAATTAAATCCATGGTTTAAATGATCTACAACTGGAATCGTTTTATAAAAGCCGTTGCGGTGTTCTGCTATACCGATCCGAATTAGTTATAGCAGCAATCGAACTTTCACTCCTCCTGGGCAAGACCCAGGAAAAAGTGTAGATACAATACTGGGAGAAAGATTCGTTGAATGACGTACATCGACGCTTTGCGAATTGCATATACACGTACACTTAGTGACCAGTCACCTTGGTGTTTTAAGCTACCTGATTGGTTCGCTCAGTGTTGGGCAAATCTGCATTGTCTACCCCTCATGCGTGAACAGAAAAAAAAAAAATGGCCGGCGTGAACTCGCTTTTCATTAGTGTTTCCGAAAAAGAGATTTTGGAAATATAAAACAATGCCACATCAGTTGCAGTGAATTGCATTACTTTACAAAAGGCCGGAAACAGGTCGCCCTGTAATTTTCTCTTCATAAAAATGGTCTCAGTTATCAATTATGACACTCTTAGCTTTCATTCTGCCACTCTTTAAACTCTTTCAATTCTTTTGCTCTTTAGTGACACCTATTTTCTTTGTTTTTTTGCATGACAAATTTACACGAACAAACTGACATTTTAACCAAGGTGGAGTAGGTGATGTTTCGTGTTTGAACAGGTTAAGATGTCTGACTGTGTAAACTACTCGAAGGGGAGAAACTGGGTTGCAAGCATACAAGAAAAAAAGTCGTCTGAAATATTAATTGTGGATTAATGTTACTGCGCAACATCCTTCCAAAGTAAAAGTAAACTTTGAAGTAACAGGTCAACGAATCTTTAAACAAAATAGTTCAAATATTTCTTTGTACTTGTGTTTAGACCAAAGATTTTTCTATCCTGCCTTTCTTTCGGTAGAATAGAAGTACGCCCGAAAAATTGAGGTAACTGGTTTCAGTCAACTTTTGGCAAGCGTGTCGCTCAAAGGAAGATAACAGGCCGGCACAAAACTACAGCTTTAGAGGGGAAGAGACACTCGAGTGAAACTTAAAATAATAGATGGAACCTGGAACTCTGGTACATAGTTTAACACGATATCTCAGAATCAGACTTTGTTTCCTGATTGACTGATATCGTTTATAATCGCATACTGCGTGTAAGAAGCGATGAAATTGTCTTCAGAACACCATCAAAGGTTACTCTAAGAGGCAAAGTATTCAGTTCATTTGTCATTTTCCTGAGCATCTAGTTACAACAGTGCTTGAGGGACAAAGCACGTAAGAACAAGTTTGGTAGGAAAAAGTTTAGAATAGTAAATAATTAATATTCAAGAGGAAGATAATAAAAACGACCGCTGCATGCACTGCACAAACGAAAAAAACGCATCATAAATGACGATAATTGCATGGAAATAAAGACGGAACACAACTCCAATATGTGTTCTGGTATCTTTTAAAAACACTTCCGAAATTAAGTCCACCGAAGATTTTTTAAAGTCGCAGTGTTAAACGTTAAACGTCTCCCTCTCTTCAACTGAAGCGTGAAAATTGTTTTCAGTTCTACTTACAGAAGAAGAAGAACTTTATTAACGTGTCGAAGTCGCTAGCATACAATGTATACTAATTAGGGACACCTAACTACGATTACTTATCTAATAATTAATAAAATATGAAATACATGTACGTATGTAAGTGTTTTAAAATATAGATATAAAACAATGAGTCATGCAGTAAGATCAAGTGTTAGTTGTTACATAAAGAACAGTCTCTACAAGTACTGTCCAGCAGGCTTGTGAAATCAACCAATTTTTTCCAATTTACAGGAACACATGCAGCAAGCCAAATCAAAGTTTTATCTGTGGTAGCAAACAAGAAGATATTCTGAAAAGCATTTTAAAGATCATTGACGACACCTACTCCGATAACCATAACGTGAGTAGTAGAAACGGTGAGCATTTCAACAGGCAGTTAATGGAGCTTGTTTTAGATATACTGAAAGGTTTATTTGATTCCATCTTCCTTTCTTTCCTCCGCGTTCGCTCGTAGTCGTTCGCTCGCTCGCTTGCTCACTCACTTGTTCTTTCACGCGTTCGTGCACTCACTCGCTGTTTCACTCGTTCTTTTGCTTTTTCACTGGTTTGTTCGGTTGTTAGCTCGTTGGTTCCCTCCATAACTCAGTTTTCCCGAAAAAGGTGTTTACTACATAGGTAGAGTCCCTTTTTTTAGATTTTTAATGCACTCTTTTCACTCTAATATGTCGTTGAAAATTGAATAAGTAAATATTAGAGCGAAGATTAAAAAAGGCACTGAAACTGCAGTGTCGAGAGCAAAACTGACGAAGAATTTTGTTCGCTTGTGTCAGAGTAGTGTGTTAATAGTCCTAATACCTCTATCAATAAATAATTCCAGCTAAGTATAGTTCTTTGAGTTTCTCAGTCATGGAAGAATTTCTTCCCTAACATTTGAATTCATCGGTAATATAATAACAATTCATTTTGTTTTTATTTTTGCAGAAGAGTTTCAAGACTTTTTGTTCAATCATGATGAATTAACTGTTTCACTGTCAAGTTTACTACCACCTGTTGAAAATCATGTGTGAGAGTCTATACTCCTCTGACAGAAATTTGTTAAGTGTGCTAATTATGCATAAATCATTGCAAATTTCACAGTTACATTTTTAAAGATGAAATGGAAAGAGAAGGTAGAGAGGACACTACAACTGGAACTCGTGAATTCGTAAAGGAGCTCAGTCGCGGTACTTTGAGTTATTTTGGCCACGTACAAAACTACATTCGAATTGAAGGAAACACTGAGTAAAATAATAGTTTACTAAAATAGAAAAACACCAAAGAGATAATAATAAACAATAAAGGAACAAGGATGGTTAAGGATGGAGACGATTTACATGGATTACAAACGACAAACTTCAAAATTTAGACTTAACCCTTTCAAGATGTGCTAACTGTGACTTAGCTCCTTTAAAGTCAGCGTTAAGTGAATGGTTAAATTGATTCTCAAAGAAATTTTGGAGAATTTAATATAAGAGAATTTGTCCGATCTATCAAATGAAATGGAGACATGAGTTTTGTAAGGTGATAAGATGTATTTTCATTTCATATACATTTTTTATTGATGGATAGCTATTAATAATCGTTATTTAATTATGAGATAGGGATGGAGCAGTAGCAACTATTTAAGAATAAGTAGTAATAGTAATGTAAATTGCTATTTAATCATAATTACGATTTTGAATCAGTGCAGGTAAATTTGTATTTGATAAGTGAACCTTCAAATGTTACTAAAGTTGTACGAGCCCACACCGGCGACAAATTCAGTTCAGGTCTTAGGCGTAAAGGGCTCTAAATCACATTCTGTTGTTCGAATGATACCCCTTTGGTCAATCTACAACCGGCTGTTTTACAACAGCTGGTGTAGATAGGTTAATATGGTAACTCCTTTTTTATAGAACCAATTTGTAATTTTCACTTGTGCCGTTACCACTATCAGCAACGGGAAAATGGGGACGAGAAGGCGGTAGGGGACTGCAAGGGAGGAATCTGTGAAAAGGAGGAGGAAGACCCCAGGGATTGATTGAAAGCCGGGAGCACCGACAGATAAGGTGTGAGAAGTCAACAACTCCCTCTCCTCTCTCTCCTTATATATAATCTTTAGTGCTGTTTTGAAGGTTTTAATCTAAACTTCCGACTCTGTTTAGCAGGTCGGAAATTGAGATTTTTCTGTACATAAAATTATTTAATTGCAATTGAGTATAAGGAGAGACGACATATTCAAAGAAAAAGTGAACAAAGCCGAGATGGCTTGCAATAAATTAGGATTTTGAATGCATTGATGGCAAAATTTCTAGGCTAGGTATCAATTCATGAAATGTGGTGTTTTAGTATGATAAATATTGTCCCTTAAGTATGGGTTGTAAAATTATTTAAAGCAATGACATGCATAAATGCCTTTTGCTAATTCATATGCGTTGTTCTAGATTCTATATAAGCAATATCGTGAGTTGTTTTGGAGAACTGGTACCTCCGAGAAAGAAAATGAAGTTTGATGTTGAATTGGTACACAGGAAGTCCAATAAAATATTAGCTTTATTTTGACAATTAGATTACGAGCTTGAGTTTTCTTTGAGCGAACAGTCAAAGAGACGTAGCCGATGATGTTTTTCAATCGTTTCCTTAAATTTGAAAGTTATTTTGTACATAAGGAAAACTAGACTTAAGACGTTCGCGCTAATTGTTTCTGCGCATCCTTACTGCGCACGCAAATTCACACGCCATGTCATGCATAAGCGCGCGCGCTAAGTAATAAAATGAACAATGATAGGACAGATGGCCATTGCTACATCTTTGCCTGCGTTTAAAGATCTTAGACGGTCGGTGACTCCTATTTTCTTTCCAGAAACAGATTTTATTTACAGTTATCTCCACATTGTCCAAAAATGAACAAAAAATCAATGCGGGAAGTTAATTCAAGATTTCTGTCATCTTGTAGACTTGCCACAAGTCGACCTTTTCTTAATCCTTGACTTACTTATCTCCCTCGAGCGAAGCGAGAGGGTAATCTTCGCGCGACGAAAACCTTCGCTTAGTCTCTCGCCAAGCGAGAGGCAGATTGAGTGACGAATGCGCGAGCGCGAGCGACGAAGTCGCGAGAGGTCGACTTGTTTCGCTTGCAGGGAAGTCAGTCAGAGCCCCAATTTTTGGCGCGAAAAACATGATTGACATTCCTCAGATTTCACACGTTCCGCGCGCGATCCTCTCGAAGGGAGAAAATGGCGGAGGGGACGCCGACCAAAACGTTTTGAAAGTCGTTGTGTCCCCGAACTCGAAAGAAGTTGTTTAAGGAAAGCGTCAACTCTGTGAAAGCTCTCTTGTGTGAAAAACGGAAAGAATTTGCAACGAAACGACGACTTCAGACAAGTGTTCACGAAAGTCCTGAAAGTCATTCACTGACTGCTTCTTGCAACCCGCGGAAGCCGGTAAAACGGGCGGTCACCTTTGCTTCTGCAACTGAGATGGTCACATCTCTAGACGCTTTTGAGGGGCTGTCGGCTGTAAAGGCAAGTACAGTCGAATCCCTATATATCAGGGGTTTCAATCCGTTTCATTAAGGGCCGGGCAACGGGAAAATTTACCGGCTGCGAAGACCATTTTGCCCAGCTGGTTTGACCACTTGGTGGAAAGTTTCCCTTATAATAATTTCGGATCAAATGGTTTTGTCCGCCTTTGCGGAAAACCAGTTGACCTCCTGCTGGAAACGTCAATGAAACCCCTTCCTACAAAGCGGCCACCTATTAAGCGGCCAGATACATACATACATGACTATAGGTTTACGGGTAACGTAGAGATGTGTTTAAAATATGTTCACGAATGGAGCATGATATATTTATATTTGATTCAGACTTAAAAGGTGGCTCAAAACAGATTCCAGGGCTTAGATTTTGATGGATTATTATTACCACTCTTTATCACTTAATGCTACAATCATGGAATCAAAACACTGCCCAGTCATTGGTGAACACGTTGTTATCATTTTTGTGACACAATAGGCTACCATAGCAACAGTATGACCTGCTAAAAACAGCCTTAATTACAGCTTTAGGGGCTTATAATTATAGTCCTGCGATGGACTAGCATCCCATCCAGGGGGGAGTAGAAATACTCCTAGTCGCTTCATGCTACAGAAACCGGGATAAGCTCCGGCCTGATGGGCCACTTGGCTCGCATGCAGACTTTACCTT
>Ga0126338_10000779_pt1 | contig 18573 bp, 10 predicted proteins | sample OrbCmetagenome_2_FD_92529 | JGI IMG/M metagenome (GOLD analysis project Ga0126338, IMG submission 92529) | Coral microbial communities from Petempiche,Puerto Morelos, Mexico - Orbicella C C metagenome | ecosystem: Host-associated > Invertebrates > Cnidaria > Coral | place: Petempiche,Puerto... | reverse complement strand
TGATCTTTATGTCTTAAATATTGCAATCTTTATGCATAAATTCCATCATAAAAAATTGCCATCTGCTTTTAATCATTATTTTACTACAGTTAATGAAATTCATGCCTATAATACGAGACTTGCATCTAAACAATCCTATTCATTGCCCAAAACCAGAACTAATTTCGGAATCTTCAACATTAGATGTCAGGGACCTAAAATTTGGAATTCTCTTGATGAGTCTGACAAAACATTACTTGATTTTCAATTAAAGAAGAAATTAAAAATACACTTTATTGATTCATATTAAATATTACAATTATTTTAATTAATTCATAAGGATATATTCTGTTCCGCTGTAAGTTTCCGTTCTGTTTGTATCTTTGTATTTGTGTGTGTGTGTGTAAGTGTGTTACCGACCGATAACTGTCTAAGTAATCTATGTAACTTAATGTCCGCCCATTCTTTTTAGCCCTTATGGTTATTTTGGGCAGGCAGTACTCTATACTAATTTAATGTTTATTGTAATTATTTTATAAATTGTGAGTACAAATAAATGGTTGTTGTTGTTGCGCTATATAAGTTTTAATTATATTATTACTATTTTATTATTATTATTATTATTATTATTATTATTATTAAGTGGTCCCTGTGAGAAACAGTTTTGGTTTGTTATATAGCTGGAGTTTAGTGTAAAGTAATAACGCAAGAAGAGCTTAAAGTAGCTTCTAGTTAGTGGGAGAGCGGGCAACAATTGCATAGTTGTTGCCCACCGAGGCGACATTTATATGCAGCCTTAGTCACGTGACCATAAATCACCTAATAAGAGCGCGGCTTAGATTCAACTAAACTCCAGCTGTATAACAATGCAATTTATAAGCGACTATTGTCAGCCAAGGGGAAGGTAAAATTACTAAGTAACTAGCTGACCAAACTTTGGCCTTGAATATGGGCAATAATATAGGGCGCAGCGCCCTATACTACTGTGGGCTTACATGAAAACCTCCTTGATATATGGTTAAACAGTGAGTGTGCGAGGAGATCGTATTTAACATAAGAAAACTACTCTTTGTTACAGCATAAAACTGCAGACAGACATTGGAGATTCTATAAACTTACCGAACCAGTGAACGTTAGATGACGCAGTGAAATCCCTTGTATCAATGTCGAATTTACCAGCACTAATCGTCTTAAACTTGCCGTCTGGATGCGGAATGAAAAATAAAGAACCCAGTCAGAAAATATTCAGCTGAACAACAACACTCAGTGTAAATATTTAGTCATTTTTTCTTGAAATACTGTATATTTCAGACGGCGCAGTGAAAACACTTTCACTTACTATCTATCTACGTTCACTTGCTATCCATGGCAGACACATATATTACGATTATAATTTTTTTCTTAGAAATATTTCAAGTTAAGTCAAGCCAAGTCATCTTTATTCAGGCAGGGTAGCCCTATCAGCTATAGGCTGGTATCAGAAGGGGCCCTGCGTAAAATCAAGGCTACATGATAAAAAATTCAGAATTTAAAAATTACCTTAAAGTTATGTACAAGGAGTTTAAAAATTGAATAAAAAGGAAATTACATATCTATGAAGTACTATTTTTCTAGATCAATACAACAAAAGAGAACAACCAAAGTGTATCTAAGTATTATATTGGTAGAAAACTAACGGCTAAAATGAAAACTAAGAGAGTTCTCAAAAATGGAAAGCGACGTGGTTTCTTTACTGATGTGGGTAAATAATTAAAAAGAACCGCGCCTGAAAATCTACATGTGTTTTTCCCTAGCGTTAACTTAGGGTTTGGTAGGTTAATGTCGCTCCTTTGTCTTTTCTTGTAAGTGTGAATAGTGCGATTTCTAATGAAATAATCCGATAAATATGGAGGAGCTAAGTCATTTAGACATTTAAAAACTAAGATACTTTTGTCGGCTTTCCTTTGTGTTTCCAAATCAACCCATCCTAATATATAAAGAGCTTTTTTGCAGAGATGTTTCAAATAAATATTTCAGTGGGAATCTGGTAATATCTAACCTTCTATCACAATCTGGTTCACAACAATTGGGTTTTTTCTGTCTCCATTGTCGTAATATCTCACACGTGCCTGCACAAAACAAGGTAAAGAACAAATAATAGAAATTAAGTCATAAATAAAACCATTATCTTACATAATTGACTACTCCCCAATGTGGCGTTTCAGGGCCAATGTCAAAATAACATACATTAGTTTAAAATCTCAACTTGCAGGAGGCAGACCACTTGAAGACGACGAAGAAATAACAAAGACGAAAGAAGAGGGGATAAGCCAAAAAGAGGGAGTAGCAACAGCAGCAGCAACAGCAGCAGCAGCAGCAGAAGAAGAAGAAGAAGAAGAAGAAGAAAAAGAAGAAGAAGAGGAAAAACAACAACAACAACAACAAACTTGGTACTTCTCTTACCCCGACATTTGGCGATTTGAAGTCCAGTTTTTGTGCCTCCCTTCTGAACACATCTGTTGCATTAGCATCTCCGTGTGTCAAATTCTCCAGTATTTTTCCTTGTTTCTCGAGCTCAATTCTTGAGTTATCCAACACGAAGGCTATCGACCAAACGGCATCGTAAACATTTAAATAACTACTACTTCTGTTTGATGTGTCGTTAAACGTGTCCACTCTGGCTCGATATTCCTGGATTATCTGCGATCTATTCTATTAAGAAAAAAATACGTCAATTAATCAGAGCTATTTCTTTGCCCGGTTGCACATAAATGGTAAAGCACTAGAGAGGTACCGTCTCTGACACTCAGCACTACGCATCAGATGTTTTTGATATAATGGGATTACGTTAAGGACATGGTACTAAAAACAATACTTTTGTTGTTACGTTCTGCGCCTCTTAACCTGGGCAATCTTCTCCAATCTTAAAGTCCCATTTTCATTCTTCGTGCCTTACGCGACAGGATAGGTACACGACAAATGTGCTCATGAAAAAGGAGTATCTTTTTTGCGCGCGAACACATATAGTACATACATATTTGTGTCAGGGGGTCAATTATTTCAGACTGTCCAGAACACACCTCGAACCATGATCATGAAGGCCTTCAAACAAGCTAACGTTCACAAATAAAAGAATGCAGATTGAAAGGGAATAATGATAACAATAATAACAACGAATTTTTAAACAGGATGACCCATCATTGTATTCAACACTGTTATCAGAGGTAAAAATGGGTAAAAAAGGCGTGCAAAATTAGTAAAAATGTTCACTTAAGCTTATGCTAAATAAAAATCTTGAAGTTATGGATCTAAATTCGATTGGCAGCTCATTAAAAATCTGGGCTCCTTGATAGTGAAAGCTCTTCTTCCTAAATTCAAGGCGAACTTTAGGTAGTTTCACTGATAAACCGTTGTTCCATTTGAGCCGGTGACCATCCTTCTCCTCTAAAGGTTTATCATCAGATTTTGGCGCCTGTCAACATTTTTTTTTTATCTTTCTTGTGATTTAAAGGTTACTTTTGTACACTGCGAAAAACGAGTTAATCCATCGTGAACTGTGTCCTTTAAGTTGTGAAAAAGGGACTTAAAAGCGAATGTGCAGCTCGACACCACTCTGACTGACCCAGGAATATGACCCAAGAGATTTCAAGTATTTGCTGTCTTCCTTACCTTATTATTGTAGCGAAAAGAGTGTCCTGCGGAAGTGATCAGGTTGCTGTGAAAAACAGAAAAGTGGTTTTGTATTTGGCATTTCATTTCAATATCAGAGCATGCGCTGTTTTCCCTTGCTCCGGGTATCCACCACCGGTTTTTGCTGTTAAGGAATATCCAGACGTAATGCGGACCGTACATCTTCTCTCGATAAGCCTGGAAGAATCGCAGAAACGCTGTTTAGTAAATATCAAACTTAATTTTAGTACCATCGGGTTATGATGGCAAACTAATCAGTTCAAAGCAATGGTCAAACCACTCTGCCAAGTCTGAACTGGCAAATCCAAACTGTAGGTCACTTCGTAACAGGTTAATTTCATAACGCGAAAATTGCAGTGATCACTGAGGCAATAAAAAATGTCAGGATATTCTTTTAAAATGAACTAATATCAGTCCATTTTAGTCAGTAATCCTTACCTCGCAAATCATTTTCCGTGCGACGGAATTACGTGGAAACATTCCAAGAATAACGTGTATCCCCTTGTCCTGTGCAGAGACGAATTAGAATACGATTAAGGACTTCATAGATTACCAGATTTTAAAGATTAGCTCTGCTTAGCTGATGCATCTAAGAGGGATGATGTTTTAGAAAACAGTCCTGAGAAAATACGCGCGCTGATTGGTTAAAAGTCGTGGTTCTATAACTCGATAGAAACACAGAACTATCACGAGCTGTTGACGTAATTAATGATGGCGAGAGCAAAGAGAATTTACATTTTGATAATCAAAGTTAACAAGTTGTTTTCCTTCTTTTCGTCGCTGTGTTTGCTAAAAGAAATAAAAAACATGTTCTCCGTGTTTCTATCGAGTTATACTAACACTCGTGAATGTTTGGGAGAACTCGCAAAAGCTGTAGAAACACTCGCCTGTGGCTCTTGTTCCCACAGCATTTCTCGTTCTCCCAAATTTCCACTCGTGTTTCTATAACTCGATAAAAACACAGTACATGTTTTCTATTTCTTAAATGGAACGATTTTATCGTCATATTCAGTTTCGGAATGTGTACTAGCTTTCTTTTTGGAAGCTCAAAAAAAAAACAAAAAAAAACCAAACAAACAAAAACAACAACAACAACAACAAAAATAACAGAGTCTATCAATAGCTAGGATAGTCAAAAATCATTAAAACTCATTCATACATTGAAGCGAATCTCACGGAGAAAACTTTTCTGAGCTTAAAAAAGCTGAATTAAAAACTCGAAAGCTCTACGCACCTTCAATGTCCTGATAGCCCGCTTTGGGTCATTGTTCTGTAGTCGCACTTCTGCTAAGACTTTGATGTTCTTTTTCCTCAATCTGTCTGCTAGTTGGTTGGATAGCTAAAGAATAGAAAAGCATCAGAGAAGGTCTTATTGGTGCTCAACTATAAATCACATTAGGGATCTTTAAACTTTAATTTTAATATGAAACCACCAAATTTTCTTAGTTGCATGGTCTATCACTATATTCCGTTGTGTACAATTTCTGTTAAGTTGTCGCACCACTTCCTTCGTTGAAAACGGTAAAAAAGAAATTGGTGGCCTGGAAAGTTACCTGCTGACTAAGACGACTGGGTTGAGTAACATATGCAATGTAGGAATTCAGTTTAAAAAGAGTATATTCTGGCGTCGGGTGAAATTTTTTTCAAATATACACTGTATAAACAACTACTGTTAGGTTGAAGTACGATCCAGTTTGTTTTACCATATACAGCGTACTGTTCATGATCATTTTTCACCACTGTATGCTGGTCTGCGTGCCTTCATATTAACTTATCTCCATTAGGCAACCGTCTTGTTTTAGTTAAGGCTAAAGCGCAATCACACTTTTAGTATTTTACTTGCAAATATTGCAGGCTGTCTCCGTAGATTATTCCCACTTCATCCCATCCGTATTCCTTGACAAATTGTATTCTCGGTTCATCAAGTGAAGCTAGAGATGTTGTTGTCCGAAAAAAATTAGGATATAAGTCTCTTCTGCTGGCAAGCTCCAGATCATTTGTTCCGTAAGAAAACTGCAATGTAGAATAAAGCATATTTATTTATTGCAAGTTTCTCAGGCGGTGTGCGAGTCTCCAAACTTAAGCACTCGCCCGAAAACTGATCATAAAAGTTTACTGAGATAGAAAAACAACCAAGAGTCATAATAGAAAAACGTACCCCATATAATAAGAAAAACACATAATCATAACGAAAAAAGCACCTCATAAAGACAAAAGCACCTCAACACGTAACGAAAAAAAAACTCCTCATAAAGACAAAAGTACCTTTTCAAAAAGAAAGAAGTACCCCATATAATGATAAAAGCACCTCATCGATGTCATAGCGAAAGCACTTCATAAAGACAAAAGTACCTCATGGTAAGGATAAAAGCACCTCATACAGACAAAAGTACATGATAATAATAAACCATGAAGAAACAAGGATGGCTGAGGATGGAGAAGATTAACACGGATTACAGACGACGAACTTTAATTGAAAAATTCAGGCTATTTTTTTTAGATGGACAAACCATGACGTAGCTCCTTTAACTCCGCTTTGTGTAGAACGAAGCGGCTAGAAGTATTGTTAATGCCCCCCCCCCCCCCCCCCCCCCGAAAAAAATTGTCAGATTGCCCTTACAGTGCCGTGTACCCATGTACATTCCTCTGCGGTGCTATGAGAGTAAGTTGTCTTGTCCAAGAACACCACAGAATCAGAATGGCCCACAATACGAAACAAATAGCCTTCAAGACGAGGATAAATACCTGCAACAGATTAACATCGGGTATTCCGGAGTAGGCAGCTATTGACTTGGCTAACGAATTTTCGGCTGGTCCCAGCAGCATGATTTTTCTCTCTCCGGTGTTTAGAAATTCGTTGAATACTTGTTGCCCAATTCCAAGACTGCCCTGTTGTACAAATAAGGGCATCATTTTAGAGAGACATTGTAAATGTCGACTTAAATGAACTTAATTTATTAGTAATTTTATTGGGAGTGGCCCCGATTAGTCAGCCTCCGGGCTGACTAGAAGTTTTAGACACTTTGTTTATTGATTGATTGATTTATTGATTGATGGAATTACTGAGTCATTAATTAAGCAGCGAGGTCCTGCTTGCGAACAGAAAGTCATAATAAAATTTTAGAAGTCTTCTTATTACGCTCTTTCAAAACAATTTCTGACTTCTGACACAAAAAATTATTTTAAATCGAAAATGAATAGGGCTGGCAAGTTAATTATTCTTTTAATTTCATGCAAATATAGGACATTATGAAGAGCTTCACTATATTAGTACTCATTTTGAAACTGAGGAAATTTTGGCAGGGACAAAAAATATCACTACATGTACTTATTTCACTTAAAGGGAGGACACAGAAACTGAAAAATTGTCAAATGAAAGAACTGTACAATCAAATAAGAAACGTACACGAAGACCACAGGGGTTGTTCGAAAGCCGGTTAACGCTAACCCAGAATTAAAAGTTAAGCGAAGTATAAATTTTTCTTGAATAGAAATGTTTTTGCTGCTTATGTTTTAATTTTTTTTTGTATTTTGAGATTATTCAAACTCAAAACAGAAGGCTAAACGATATAAACAGAAAACCTCACCGCAAAGTTACAACACGCAAATCAAAATTCAAGCTCATCCTGCAGTGGGTTAGCTTAATTATAATCGGGCTTTGAGCAACCCGGCCCTGAAGTATAACATATTCGAAAGGTCTCGCTCTTGATGACGAAAGTTTGCCCAGTTACATAGACAGTCATTTTCGAGGGGAAAATAACGAAATTTTGCGCGAGACATTCAGCAATTAAAATTTCAGAAAAGCCTTGGTTTGACAAGTACTGGCACCCATGCGGATTAACTATACAATGAACATTTTTATAACTTACTTGAGTTGACTTGACCACCAACTCCAGTTTGTATCCTGGCAACAGACCTGTGTTGTTGTTGATTTCCTCGATGGCCTGTTGCGCCATCGGAAGGCTACCGTATCCATCTTTCTTGCTGAGGTCAAAAAACGCTCCAATGTACAATGTTGTGAGCTGTACTTGTGTTGCATTGCTGCTGCTGTTTGTAGAGATGCTTGCATTTGTTGAATTGGTCACGTTTGTCGCTTTGGTGAGTTTGGCAAACAAGAAAAGCGTGACGCAAATGATGATAAAACTCTGCTTCATTGTCCAATCTGCAAGAAGAAAAAAAAAACGAAGAACATCATATAAACGGTTAGCGAAAATTTAAAATTCAAGGCAAAAAAAAAACAAAAAAAAAACTGGCAAAGAGTACCGTGGCAAACCGTTGCACAGTTGAAGGTTATATATGTATGTAGGCTGTTCCAATTTCGGGTTTTCTGTAGACTTACTTGGCTAAAGAAGTACCTCAATTTCCTTTTTCACGATATGATAATTAAGCTGAATATTATTTGAAACGACCCCTTAAACCAAGCATAAACGGTTGTTTCATAATGTTTTTAGCTTGATATTAGATTCAATTTTGTAAGTAACTTCGCTTAATTATCTCTTAATTAAGCTCTTTTGAAGGTACCAAGCAAGAAAACTTGATGTTAAACCTGTTTTGTAGATTCTTTCCAATTCACGTATTTAATCAGTTTTCCTTCATTTATATTCATTTTGCAATTGTGAATCACAGTTTACTGAAAAGATTTAAATATGTCAAGAGAACTGAATACACTGCTGTTAGAGCTACTTTGAATTGAGTGTCGTAAAACCAAAACCAAACTAAATACTTACCAATTAGACTACTCAACCAATCTCAAACCAAAAGCAAAAGCAAATTATTAATTGCTTGATTACTTTCGACACTGAACTGAAAACCGCTCTAGCTAAGCAATAAACACGAGCATTCTCTTAACATATTCAGTAGGTATTAAATTAAAACCTTTCTGTCCATTTTTCTAGCCTTTATTTATAGTTGTTGCAATAAAAAGTAAAACATTTTTTTTCACCAAAATGGTTGGTTCTACTCAGGGATTTTTCCTGCCGTTTTCAATACCTTTTAAGAGATCTCGAGTCCTAGACACCAACGATTTAATGGCGCCTTGCTGACTAAGTGACAATTAGTTCTTTGTTGCAACGATTTCCTCTTACCTTAATGAAAACATGATTGGATTTTTGACTGTGAGTGAAATGAATTCTGTTTGTGTCTGTCTGACGTGAAAGGATGAGCGATTACAATGTGCGTCAAGGGTGTAAAAGAAACTAAATCAAGCGAATTCACTATCCGCATATTCTGTGGCTCAAAGAAACACTGATGCATGCTGCATACGAAAAATTAACTCTTCATATCCTTATTTCACGTACAATCCTCAAGGAATACAAATAGGACAGGCCCTTAATGACTTCTACATCCGTATCTTCATTAATTGTGCCTAAGAACGATCAAGAGCGCTCCCTTTTAATGACTTTCTCAATTATTGTTTTCGAAAAGGATTAAGAGCAGGCCTTTTCAATGACTTTTACTCTCTTGTCTCCATTCATTGAGGCTAAGAAGGATAAAAAACAGGGCTCTTCTCTCCATTCATTTGGCCCAGCAAGGATAAAGAGGAGGCTTTTTAAATGACACTCACAAATTACATTCTTCTGGTTCCACTGATTCATTGTACCCAGGAAGGATCAAGATCAGGGGCCCGTTTCTCGAAGGTCCCGAAAAGTTTTCGCACCCGGAAAGCCCTAGCAAATTCTCAAACTCTATGATTACAGAGCTGATTTATTCACATATTCTTAATAGAAACAGAGGTTCCATTCTGTACAAGAAGTGTCAGGCGTATACACCTCTCTTTCTTTTAATACCGATTGACTACAAATGGCTTTTCGGGCTCGAAAAGATTCCGGGGCTTTCGAGAAACGGGCCCCAGACCTGTTTAATGACCTCTACATTCTTCTCTCCATTCACCTGGCCCAAGAAAGATCAATTACTTAAGTTTAAGGGCTTCTACAAAGGGAATGTGTGTGTTGAGCTCATCGAAATGCGGTTTGATGTTTCCCGTTGTAAAAGTGTTAATAAGTGTCCACGTATATGCGTAATCTGCCAGCGGTATTTCCCACAAAGCTGGCCGGAGCAGAGTCTATTTTTAACTAGAAGACAAGCTGGCAAAACAGGCAGAACTTTACTAAGTTACACTAATGCACCCTTTTAATTTCTATAATCACAGCCTCTATATTGTAACCTTCCTTAATGGATTAAACTGGGCTTAGTGTGTTCTTCTGGAGGTCGAAAAGTCAGCCAAAAGTAGATCAAAATCAAGACAAAAGATTTCGAATCATTGAGCAATAATCACATATCCAGTGCTTATAACTTATGTAGTAAAACGACAGACCCACTTTGTGTGAATGACCTACCACTGTGTTTTTTTTAGCGTGAATGAAAGTTGTCGGAAATTTAAAAGGTCTCACAAACGTAACAGACGTGATTACTGTGGCAAATATGAGTTAATGGAATACAATGAGCTGTTGGTGTAAAAATGTGAAAAAAATAGTGAAAAACGTCAAATTTTTGCAGACGCTTCAGACTTTCAGGACGGCTGTATGGCAGCTGCATGCAACCGTTTCGTTCCGTTTCGTTCCGTTTCCTTCAAACCTGGCCCGACGCCTCAATTTTTCCGGTACATGTTTATTGCGGATAGTTCAGTATGATATTGGCTTTTATTACCGAGTAAATTTGTAAACGCAAGTTTTTAAACATTGACGTCAGCAAAGATGACGCCTGGCCCTAAATTTCTTGCACTTGCACTTGCACGCTCTCGAACTCGTTTACTGTTTAGTTCACTTAGCTTTCATCAACACCACCGTGACATCCCTTCCTTAACAATGTAATGTATAACAAACAGATAATACTATTTAGAGTACTCAGTTCCACTGAAACAGATGCGCACAAAACATACTAAGGGCATATGATAAAAGTGCATGCAAGTACCTCAAACAAAAAGCAGTCATGAGACTGTTAATTCATCAAACTGAGAACAGAAAATTCAGTGAATAATTATACATCAGATCATCATTTGTGTCTACGTACGTCAACTTATTTGAGACGAACCCTTAAACCAACCATAAACGGTTGGAAACCCATTAATTTGTCAACTTTGACCAATTTTACTACGTTTAGCTTGACTTACGCCATGTTAGCTAATAAAAGGATGATATTTCAAAATAATTTCTCCAATCAAGTCAAGTTACGTGACCTGAAAGTTCAGTATCTTTTTGCTACTTAGAACTGGCCTGGAACAAATCCACCAGATTATCCGATGTCTGCTTCACTTATTAACAAACGACACGGCATCAACCCTAGCTAAGTTACATCGGAATTTTGGCTAAAAATTACGCAGCCTAACCCTTTACAAATAACCATCTTCAGTGAGTAAGAGAATCAGTTGAAAGAAAAAAATGGCTCCCTGCTTCTCGACTCAACTGGTGCAAACTCCTCGTGACCAGCCTTAACCAAATACATGGCTTGTTACTCTCTTTCACGACTGAAAGAAGCTACCAAACCATGCAATAATTGCTTTGGTTTTTTTCGTGTCACTAGAAACTTAAGAGCAACGTACATCAACACAGCGTGAATAATTGATATACATGTAACGTACCTTTTCTTGTATTTGCCAATTTTTGGTTACTGCATCAAGGGCTCTGTGAGTGTGTTTAATATCACCTCAAGTACTTTTATACGTATATAACACTTCATAACAGGATCCTGACCTTTTTCTTGGGATTACAGTGAACACTAACACCTTTCTGTAGTAAATAGAAATTAACATAACTGAACTTCGTGACGTTATCAGTAGACACTAAATTCAAACATGCCTGTGCATTTGTTTGCATGTGTCACTTTCTGTTATCTAGTGAGAAATGTCAAAATACCAGCACACAAAGCGTTTTTAATAATCGCTTTTGCAAAGCATAATTAATCGTATTTACGGCAAAGCACGGATTAACGGGGCTTAACTCGGTTTTGCTTTATGACTCAATAACGTCAAACATTCTGAAACAACTTACGCATGATCGAAATTTAATCTGAGTACAATACGTTCAGATCAAAATTTCCCGTTAGCTCAAGTCTCAGGCAGGAACTCTGAAGCACTTTCTTAGTTTATTCTGCAGAAATTTACGTTATTAGCTTATTAGTCATTGTACATCGCTTTCGTCAGGTAAGAAGTAATCAAGAAGTTGCTTTCAATTCCAATTAATGCATTTAAGTCACTCAAGACTTTGTTTGACAACCATTTTTCACCACGTTGCTAAATGGTCCCTTGTGGGGTCTAGCAATTTTAGAGGAGTGACTTAGCGTTATATAATTTATTCTTCATTTACTGGAAATTGTTGTGGGTGCCCGCAAGATTACACCTAATCCTTCTCTTCCGTTTAATTTAGTTTTCTAGTTTAGCTATTGTCGTTCTGTAAAGATTTAACCGAAGGAAATCAGGATCGCGTCGTGTGTGGTACGATGACAACGCCACGTAATTGCAATATCAGTATATAATAGACTGTTAATAATGAGTGCCCTTTGAAAGAGAATATTAACATAAATTGGCTATTACAACTTGGTTGTGAGCTAATTCTCTAAAGATGAAATCGTTATATTAAGAAAAAACCTTGACTTGTGCCTATGTTTAGGTGTCACAGCTCTTCAAAGAAATGTGAGGCCAAGAAAATGAGTTGATTTTGACGTTTTTGGTTGCCATAACAACTCCTACGTAACAAGCTCACTTGGTGAGCAGAACTTAATGAAATGATTCTTGCCATAAAAGACGTCCAGTTTTGACGTCAAAGAGCTGAACCAATCGTTTACCTTGTACTAATCTGTTGCGGAAAAATCTTTTGCCTTTCACCAAATTTTGACAGCCTGCAAACATTTCTCTCTTTCAATTCTTCTGCCACAGCCAAAAACACTTTATTCAGACTTAACTGTATTACTTCATGGAATCCAATAGACGACAGTTTGTCTCTTTTTTCTGTCCTCTTTGTTGAATAAACTGAATTCGGTCGGCATACATGTTCGATCGCCGAGCCGCCATCTTGACTTTCGTGCCCAGGTTTTCAATACTCGACGCCGCCAACATTCAATGGCAAATGGAATTAAAATAAAATTTATTGAGTGTAAAATGTAAGCATCCGTATGCTCAATGTCTGCGAGGGAGCCTTTTAATATAATGGTAAATTAAGGACATTCAAACGAGCGTACTGAGAAAAAATGTTATTAATCCCCCTTTTTTTCTCGACTTTGCGAAAAATTGGGATTAGTAATCAATGCACTAATAACGGAGGTATCGCTTGCCTGAATCTTCGAAAAAAAAAAAAAATTTAAGTTTACTGCGGCAAAATCTAAACTATCTGATTCTACATTTTTTTTTTCAGCGAGCCCGTTACAGACATCTGGTCATTCACTGCTCAGTGCCTCTGTAATATCTTGGTGAAGTTACCGTTTTAGCTCGATCCTGGAGAGCGCGCGCGGGCGCTCATTTTAAAATCTACAAATCCAAGTTGAAGGGCATCCATGTCTCAGTCACAACTCAGTGTAACTTCTGTAGATCAACAGCTGTGCTGCTTTGCTCTTGAAGTTATTGTTTGTCCATTAGCTGGAGACCGAAAGGCTGCCATTACAGATCGTTTTGATATTTAGGCTTTCTATGCTTCGCGCACAGAACGGCCGCACCGGAGTTTTAATTCAAATGCACTTATTGTTGTTTGCTTCTTCATATTACCTCGACAGCTAGATTCTTGTTCCTTTTCGGTTCTGCTTCCACTTACACAAAGTCAGACGAATTGTCTTTGATCTCATTTTCTCCAGACTCGCCAGATTTTTTAGTTGATCGCCAGACTACCAAGGAGAAAACACAGGTTATTGCTCCAAAAAGGAGAAAAATAAAGCCAAACGCTGTCAGCACGACAGCCGTTTCTTCAGTCACGTTCCAACAAAATTGCGATTGTTCTTTTCTCCCGAAACACTTGAAACCATAAGTCAAGTAAATGGCTGAAGGAGTGATGAATAAAAACACGCTTAAAGCAAGACCGCATAACCCAAGATCAACCATAGTTTTAAACAATCAATTTCTAGTACGTGCGTTATGTTTGCCGCTTTTCAGAAAATCACAATGATTACGATCTGTTACGTAGAGATAACAACTCCTTAATGAGTAGCCACCACACTCTATCAAGATATTATTGTGCAAATGTTCCTTGAAATCGAAAATGCTAAATTAATACATTGGTATTAAAAAGGAAACTCGTCGTGTTGGTTCAGCTGCCTTGCAAGAATCAGTTTTCGACAAATAAGTCTGCCAGGAAAATTTTCCAAGAAAAAACATCGCTATTGGCAAACTAATCCCCTTTCGTTTTGTTTCGATATAACTCCGCTCTGTGAATTATAGATCGAAAAGGATAAGTAATCCCTTTTTATAGTTTTAATTGTAAGCAAAAATCTAAAATAAATGGAAACTTTAAGCTTTCTCTATGAAGAAGACATTAAGACTCCGCTAAGAAACAGCTGTGTTTGATAAATATTGGCATCAATCCTTTTATTCTTGCAACAGGCAGTATTGTCCGACTGTTCACGAAATACGTGTTACTAAATAAAGATGAAAGGTTTCCAAACCAGATCCGCCGATCAGTGGATCTCAGATTGGCATCCAATTAAAACGCACAAAAAGGACCGCTCAAACATGTCATCTCCCCTGGTGAAAAAAGAATTATAATCCTCATTTCCGACAGGTTATATGTTTTCTAAGGAAGCAAACATAAAAGCTTTAAACGAAGCAGAGGGTTCCTTTATCAAACAGGCACGTATGAATTGTGCAATATTAAAAACGATTTTTTTTTGATGTGTATGATAATTTATTAATCTGACATTCAAGCGATTATTGACTGAATTCAAGCCTGTCTGAATATTTCCCGGTTGTAAGTGCGAATCTCGTAGAGAGAAACTCGTTTTTCTCGCCTTGTTTGAAACTTGCTCAAACACATACGCATTGAAATTCAGTTTCCCAGGACTGAAATTGTATTCGTTCGACAATCTGGTCTAAGCTTAGTGATCGACGGTCAAACGGCTAACCAAATGATTTACAATCGCCCATTAATTTTTTTTTCCTGGGTGACGAGTTTTAGAACTGGTACGAGCGACCATGCAAGAGAGATAATTTTTGCTCAAGTGAGGGAGTTATCCGGACCATCGACTTCGTTTCCGAGGCGGAGGAGTTTTTGCCGAACCCACGTTTTTTGTCAATGATGCAAAATCAGGTTCATTCATATATTTGCAGTCGCAATAATATACCGTCTTCTCGATGATTGGGAGATAAAACACATAATGACCTCACAGCTACGACAAACATGGCGAAAAAACGACCTGGCTAATGGCGTGGTACTACTGCTCAAACGAAGCCTTGTCTTTGCTTTGTCGCTATAAAAAGCGCGTAGTTTACAGGACATAAAACATGCCGCTTTAAATTTAAATTTAAATTATTTTTAAGAGCACTACTCTACGTAAACAGAACGTCTTTCTTCAATCGCGCTATCAATCGGTCCATTCCCCGCCAGGCTTACGTTGTGCAAACACTCTATTTTTAAACTTTTTTGTTGACAACAAATTTTAAGCAATGTATCCGGCGTAGCAAGCGTTACTATACGAACGAAAACTCTTTTTCCGTCGAGATTTTGCTCTTGCCTCAATTTTCGCGCGACCAGCAGGCGAGAATCAAACTCTTCGCTAGTCTGGGAACGCAAGCAATGCAGGCCATAAGCAATATATACGGACACCTAGAAAGTCATTATAAAAAAATCATAATATTCTTGTAATCAAGTCTTGATTTCTAAGTGTTTATTACAGCTATATATATAAACACGTGGGATCCTTTCTAACACGCAGTTTTTCTCCTTATCTGCACGATCAGCAGGAAAATGTATGCTTATGAATAATTACAGCTGACACGTGCGATTCGTCATGAAGCCAAGCTGTCCCGCATATCATACTTTCGAAATACATTTGAAGCACATCTTTGGAAATGGTTTAGATTTCGCAAATTATGATCAAGGTAAAGCTGGAGGACATGGAAATCAAATTAAATTCACCCTCAGAGTAAGCGGGTTTGCATCAAACAGAAGTACAGAGGAACGAGATTTTTTATGAAGTCTCCGGGACCGTCATGAGCGCATAGTCAAAACGGAGTTTACAGTACGTGAAGTTTGGCATATCTTTCAATCTAACGCTGAAAGAGCAAAAATGTAAAAGAGAAGGTCACTCCAAAAAACGTATATCTTTTGTCAACGCTAATAAGAACCTTGCACTAAGTTTAGCCATTCACCGAAGTTTCGTCTTTTAAAGTGCAGGTTTTCTTTATGAAATTCATCTCCAAAGAAGCCCAAAATTCGAACATCGTTGCCGTCATTTTGAACAGTACTCAGCAGCCAGGCAGCGTTTTCGTAACGTCATTTCGTCCGAGACATTTTGTCCGAATGGCTTCTGACAAGCCTTTTTACTACCTACCACTCTGGGTTATGGCTGCTCTTGAGTCATATAATTTTAAGCCAAACATACTCCAAACTCCGAAATGATAGCATTGAAGTTAATGAAGTGGATAACCGCTTGGAAAAAAAATACATTTTGCTGACCTTGTGAAGGATGCCAAGTCAGTTGCAGGTTTTTCTCCTTTCCGCCAATTTCGAGTCGGACGGAATGACGTCACATAAACACGGCCTGGCTACCAAGATAGTTTCACAATGGCGGCCCTCGAAGTCACAAAGTCACGAAGTCAAGACGAATTTCTTCATGATATCGGGCACTTCAGAGGTTGAAACTTCGGTGAGTGGAAAAGCTGAATTTTACTTGCTGTAGACGAACACTAAAAAAGTAAGTTTTTTGGAACGACCTTCTCCTTTAAGGAACGTAAGTAATGCAGGAGGCTATGTAGACCCTTTCACGGAGTCTGATGGCAACTTGGTAACTGGTGGATAAACGGTAAAAGTCAAATTACAGTTAATGTAAATGAAGAGTGCATGGAAAATCTTATGCCTAACAATGCACGGAAAATTCGATTTTCGAAACTATTTACCAATTAAAACTTAAGGATACCAGGTAAAAGCCAGTGACTCAGTTATCTAAATTTAAGAGATAAGTCGTCTCTTGAAAAGCCACAATTGAGGTTTTTATTTTCCACACATCTCGCTGGAAAACCCAGCTTCGTGCGTAGGAATTAGAATCATATAATCGGCCCAATCGTTTCAGTCAGCACTGTCACTTCAAAACTAGTGGTATTACGATCGTGGCGATTATATGAGAACATTAGCGATTGCGGCCATCGCGATCGCTTGGCTTCGTCCGGAGACGCCTTACAGAAAATGCTTGAGTCTTCTATCGAAATGATAATGAATGGATGTCGGCGATACCTCTTATACTCGCTTGGGTAAGACCGCTGTAAATAGTAACCTATTTACACCGATCTTACCCGCGCTCCTATCGAGATATGGAGGTCTGGCGGCCACACAGGGATATTACTAGAAAACAAGGCATTAGAGAATAGACAATCCACCAAACGAACCCGATCTCAAAGGAAAATCCCCAAAGCTAAAACCCAAACCTTAAAAAAAAAAAGAAAAAAACTTCAAAAGGGACATAAGGTAAAGGGGGAATGAAGATAAAATAAAACTTAAGATGGAATTAGGCGTTTAGAAGAGGATGGAGCAGGAAAGGCGGAGATAAAAATTCTTTAGTTAAGTAACATAAGGTAGCACAAGACAGTTTGAGTTGGTCCAACCAACATGGGACAGAAGGCTTAGGTAATTAATGGCACAGCCGGAACGAAAACTGTAAAGGATTTCCCCATTTTTGATCTGGGCATCTCACAGGTACTTTTGAGGCGGAACTCGTAGTACGTAAAAGTGGCTTATCAACAGTATGGCCCTGCTGACTGGTGCATGGCACGAAACAAAGAACCACTTGATAGACGTATGCCCAATTCACGCAAAATTGATACGTAATATTTCTCAACACCCTTAAATGGGTGTATCCGGATGACAGTGCTTTTCCAAAAATATTCTAGGAACCATCTATAAGAGTTTTTTTCCCAAATGTGATTAGGTGATTTAACTAGAGAAATTTAATACGATATTAAGTGTAAATTCTGGGAGAAACGTATATTCGGAAAAAATCCGAGTCCCAGATGGGATTTGAACCCACTAGGTCACGGAGGGTGGTGGGTTCAAATCCCATCTGGGACTCGGATTTTTTCCTAGTATACGTTTCTCCCAGAAATTACACTCAATATCATGTTGTTGTTTCTCCGTTAGAAGTTAATACGATTGTCAAAATCAGAGAATTAAAAGGTGTCTCGCGTCGAGACGGGAGTGCTCGCACGGCATCTGAAATAACCACAAATCTGACCAAACCGAAAGGTGTGATCATTGGCAAAATGGCAAGTTGGGTATGACACGGCAGCAACCACCAAGATAGAGACAGGGGAAGGCCCTAAAGGGAGGGAAATGACGGTGAAATATAAGAGAGTATGAAAAGCAAACAGAAACAAGCCGAAAACTGAACTTTTTTACTTGACAAAATGGAAGTTTACTTCGCTGAATACAGAATTATAATTTACGTTTTGTAAAACCAAGGGAGAAAAAGGAACGAACTATATCTGGTGTACCATGAGGTACCAATAGGAAAGAGGGAAATGATTGAAGTAGAGGCTAACAAAACTTACGAGTTCGAACGTGAAGAACAACAAGAGTGCAAGAAAAGGACTACCGTTTACAAGAGACAAAACTTGGAGAATGGGGATAATGGGAGGGAGATCATAAGGTTTCGGAATAAGGAGACTGACTGGCTGGAAGATTTGCTAATACATTCACTCTGGCAGAGTCAAGAGTGAGGTATCAGGGGAACTATCGATGGTAAAGCTATGAAATTTGCGAAGTGGCCAAACTGTCCACTAAATGTAGCTTGAACTTGAGA
>Ga0126338_10000778_pt1 | contig 18583 bp, 9 predicted proteins | sample OrbCmetagenome_2_FD_92529 | JGI IMG/M metagenome (GOLD analysis project Ga0126338, IMG submission 92529) | Coral microbial communities from Petempiche,Puerto Morelos, Mexico - Orbicella C C metagenome | ecosystem: Host-associated > Invertebrates > Cnidaria > Coral | place: Petempiche,Puerto... | reverse complement strand
TTTTGCTTAATTTTTTGTGCTTCCCTTTTTTTTTTTTCGGCATTTCATTGGTGAATAGTTGAACTGGTTCCGTCTATCTGCGCGCCTGTCCCGCTACCGCCCATTCCCCGCTCCCCTCGCACCCAAAGATTCACAGAGTACACCGAGGCCTCTTTCCAGTTAGGTGTATAAACAGATAGCGGCGAATTAACTTCGTCACGGTTTGCGCATCTTGAAAAGTTTAGCCTAAGTGTTTCAAATTCGTCGTGTGTAATCCGTGTCAATCTTCTCCATCCTTAAGCATACTCGTTTCTTTATGGTTTATTATTATCTCTCTGATGTTTTTCTATCTTAGTGAACTATTATTTTCAGGTTTCCCTACGTGGCCAAAATAACTCAAAATGCCGTGACTGAGCTCCTTTAAAGGCTAGGGTTGACCCTGCATTGGAATAGTCACCTCATGCCCCCAAACCGGAGATAAATCTGGCCTGATGTCTCACTTGACTCGAACACAAATTTACCTTTCATATTTGTCAAAGCGTTGTTGCTATGGATTTATATCAAGACCTCGAGAAGTTCAAGAACATATCAAACAGCAAGGGTTACGACATCTTAGAAAACTTGCACTGGTTACTCCTTCCCCCATGTCAGCTTTGCAAAATGCCGTCTTATTGCAACAAGATACAAGGGAACTTGAGTTTAAAACACTGTGACTGTACGGAGAGGAAGTGAAGGCAATTTGTACTTATATCGTCGGAGGCCTCAGGTCGTAGCATATCCAACAATACTGGTCTGAATTTGAATAAATTAACGTTAAGTCAGCGTTCGACAGGCCGGCGCTTGTCTCCAGTTTTCAGTGGCATGAAGCGACTAGGAGTATTTTTACTCCCCCCTGGATGGGTTGCTAGTTCCCACCCAACACTACATTTAACATTACTCATGTGAGAGTATGGTGTTTTAACCACAAACACAACGCAGTGACCCCGGACACGACTTGAGCTCTGAGCCCTGAATCTGTAGTGCACTAACCACTTGGCAACCGCGCCTTCCCCCAATAGCGTTTCACAAATGATAGAAGCCAATAGGCCATTCCCGAGTTGCCTTTTGCCTCTGTTTCAAAACGAGTCTTTTCGCGAAACCAATTATACGAAAATTTGTACCGCCTTCAGGTTCATTTTCACGCAAATCTAACTCATTTTCCTACGAAAGGTTTTGCGCGACTCGTTTTGAAACAGAGGCACAAGGTAACTCGGAAATGGCCTTTTGTGACGTTGAGATGACCAAGACTTGGGTAAAGATGTGGCTAAATTATTAGGCTTAGATTCCTTAGAAATGTCAGACTCACTGTGATGTGGAATGCCTTTGAGCAAAACAATTGTCATTTGTACTCTTACATGTTTGTACCATAGTTCAAAAGGACATTCCAATTCACATTTTATTTATTTTATCCTGATTACATTTCTTTATTTAAATTATTCTATGGCTGTGTCTCACAAGGACTGGGAACTACCGAATTCACGAATTTGATTGGCTGAAATCGATATTGAAAGCGATTAAGTTTTATCTAGACCGGTAATGTTTTGCGGTGAAAAAAGTTGACTTTTTTCTTCTAACAATATTTTTGTATTGAAGTGCCAAAAAGCCTGATGAGAAAAAAAGTATAGAGGACGAGCAAACTTTGGCAGAATTAAGCCCAGCTCATCGCCGTGCGCAAGCAAAATGCCAGTTAACTACAAACCAGTCACATTAAACGAATTAAACTCTACTTGTTTGTCATATAACCATGTTGTTAACCGATCTCAGTCGGTCTGTAAGGGAGAATCATGACCTCGGTCGTTTGTACAGACCTCACTGCGTTCGGTCTGTACTCACGACCTCGGTCAAGATTCTCCCATAACAAACCTCTTGCTCGGTTAATAAGAGCTAAATATTGACCAATACAAACACCTTGAATTTACAGACAGACCCAGGACTTCCGCGAGGGATTGGGGAGAAACAGTTGCTGCGCCAAGCGGCGCGGTTGCTTGGCTTAACGTCATCAGCGCAGCTACCCAAACGAGCAATCCAGTTTGGATCTCGCATTGCCAAACTGGAGAGTACTGGAGAGAAAGGCTCTGAGACTTGTTCAAGGCTTGAATTCTAAATGGTCTGTCCAATAAACGTATTTATTAGTACTGCATTTCAGTGCTTGTATGACTTATAATTATTTTTAGAGCCTTTATCTGGCTAATCTACCTGACAACATCGTGACAACCAGTCGTCAAATCCAAGACAGAAATTTGCCCAACGATAAAGAGATATTAGAACCCGTGTCATGCGTGTGATCTCGAAATAGTTTCTGGCTTCCCTTTGCCCCTCATGAAGCGTAGGGCTTGTACCATAGCTTGTACCATAGCTTGCAATCAGTTTGGCCTCATCCTATGTCTTTCTGATGCTCTTCAACATCGTTTTACCAAGCTGCCATGTTAAATTACACTGCCCCTGCAGTTGAGAAGCGCTTGACAACCAAGCATCCTATGGCAGCCGCAGTCAGTCGCAAACCGATATTTAAGATCATTGTTTTCTTCTGGGGATTTGTGTCCCATGGGTGAAGTTTTCCATTCATTGGTTGGTCATGTTGAGACACGCAAACATTGAGAATGACGACCAGATGACCTGTTCATATGTCGTTTGCGTTTGTGTTATCTTTAATCTCGAACTGCGAGTTTCGCTGCTTCCTACGTCACAACCCACGGCGATCTACAAAGCTTTTTCGAAAACTTAGAGCAGCTGAACGAATCAAAGATGAGACAGAAAGTGCTTCAAACAAAGAAGAACTTAATCAATTTGTGGATGGAAACGGTTAATCAACGAAGTTAGGCACTCCAGCAGGGCCGTAGGTAGCATGAGCCAAGACGAGGCAATTGCCTCGTCTTGATTTTGGCCTTTTGTTTTTTTTGTTTTTTTTTCAAAGGAATGTTCAATTGAGAAAAAATTGGATTGGTTACGATAAAACCAGCTAATATAAGGATGAATTAAGGGGAAAAACATTTTAATGAGGTTAATTCGTTTCATGTGAACTGTGATTAGCGGTTTTTCAAATGACTTAAGGTTACAGAGGGGCCATTAAGGAGACGTATGGTGACATAACCGTGACGGATCCGTGACATCAAAGGTCACCTTTATTTCCCGTGTCTTACGTGCGATGCTAAGAGCCGGTGTGGGAGCTTTCTTATATAACTGTCGTAAAGGAACAAAAGGTCGTTTGCTGGCAATCAATTTATTGCAAACACTATAGCGTACATTCATAAACCAACGGAGATTGCCAGCAGCTTTGTGTTAAAGAGATGGGATGCTTCTAGCCACAGACGGATTGCGTTAGCTTTCAGTAAAGAATAAACGACGGGCAAAAAATCTTTCACTTTTCTAACTGTTAAGGGAGAAGTTTACTACTCTTAATCGTGAAAGTTAGTGACTTCTTAGTCCTACAAGAATAAGAGATGGCAATATTATGACATGGCTGTCTCAAAGTTGAAGAAGAGTGTATCGAAACAGATAATTGATAAGTGAGCGTGATTCTGAATATTATCTAAGAACTAACTTCAAAAAAGTGTTACTTAAGACCTCTCCTAATTATCAACAGTATGAAATCCATAAACGCTGGCTACTCTCTTGGATTCACTTTATTGTTATAATACGTCTTACAACATTTGAATGCTTTAAAATGCAGATGGTCATTGACTTGGTTCCAGTATCGCTCAGCAATAAAAAAGTGAACTTCTACACTTACCCAAGATTGACTTTTGTGAAGAATAATGCCACGGGAAATGCTTAAAAGAGCATTTCTGAGCCTCTAGATTTCAAAATTTTCTGGGGGGGAAAGGGGGGCATGCCCCCAGACCCCCCAAGCGGCTCGCGCCATCGGCGCTAGAAACTTGCCTCGTCTTGTTCTGAAGTCTGGCTACGGTCCTGTCCAGGGTGGTTTTTAGAGGGCATTTTAATTCTGAATCGATCCAATGAGCATTATAACTGGTCTCGTCCCGTGGACTATCCTTAGTTGTAAAATGTATTTAACAAATAGATTCCATGTTGCCGTGCGTCTGTTCAGTAATAGATTACAGATGACGTCAAAATGTGATAACAAAAAAAGTGGCACGCGAGGCGATAGCCGAGCGTGTCGCTGATGTTCTTACTACATTTTGACGTCCTCTGTGATCTATTACCGAACAGACGCACGGCAACATGGAATCTATTTGTTTTATAGAATAAAGAAACAAAAAAAGAATACTAATGACTTCATCTATGGATCTATCGTCCAGTAGATTATAAGTAAGAACCAATCAAAATGCGAGAATAATTTGACTTAATGTAATTATATAATTACTGTACTGGTAGCTAGTTCATGAAGTAGTTCTTTTTATCCTAAAGTGGGGTGTCCACACAGTAAACATTGTATCTAAACTAGTTTTCCTCCCTCTTCTCCTTTATATCTTTTTTCTCATCTGTTTGAAACCACAAAACTGTAAATTATTATTTGATTTTTGTCATAAATACTATTTATCATACTTTATGCGCAATTTAAATTGTTAATTATCTCTTAACTTATTTCTGTGAGTTGAATAAAATTGTCTTGACGCGACTGTTTGACCAAGAAAACTGGTGGTGAGAATAAAGAACTCCATCGATTAAGAGATGTCTTGATGTATTGTCAAATTCTCAAAAGCAACCGTAAAAGAAAGACATGACGCTCAGCTGAGAGAATCTATATTTTGAACTCGACTCTGAAAGAATTTTCGTGAACACTACTTTATCGTTTTGCAGACTTTTTTTTGTAGAAACCAAGCCCCGTGCACACTACGCCGGAGGAATTTGAAAACGGGGGCTTTACTCTGACAACGCATCAAATGTTTTCCGTCCACACTACGCCGGAGGAATTTAAACACCGGTCATTTTGGATTTGCCTCTGAGGAAAACTCGGTCAAGGAAATCCCGTGATTGTCCTGATGCGATCGTTTTCGAAAAGCTTCGTTTTCAAAATCTTTTCCGTCCACACGACAACAAAACGACGGCGTTTTCAAATTCCTCTGGTTTGAAAACTGTTTTCGAAAACCTCCGTTTTTGTGACGGATTAGTGTGGACGGTAGGCCTAACCGTAGAAATAAAGCTGCGTTTTCAAATTTCTCCGGTTTGAAGAGCGTTTTCGTGCCGGATTAGTGTGGACGGTAGGCCTAACCTTAGAAATGAAGCTGCGTTTTCAAATTCCTCCGTCGTAATGTGGACGCTGGTTCGGAACTATTTTTGTTGTCGATATCATATCAGATCATGCTGTTTTCGTAATTTATTTTTCTGCCCTTAGTGGTAGATATCCAAATATTCTCATCATTAATATTGATAACAGTATAAGTTAAACTACCTGCTTAACAAATTAAACAGACCTGTCAAAAAGTGCGGAGTTTTTTGACAGTTTGACTCAATTATGCACAAAGCAGGATTTTTAAAGCAAATTCGAGACGAAGCAATTACAACAGACTTTTCCAAGTAAGCGACAATGTTTTAATTTACTGTATTTATGTAAAGACAGTGTCTAATTATAAGATTTGCTTGTTGATTGTTAGGGCGATACCAAAACAACGCAAAAATTTCGATTTTTTTCCCGATTTGAACAAGTTTAATAACGCTCTTACTTTTAAATTCTTAGACGCTCGTTGATTTAGGCCCAAAGAAGGCAGACTCTGGGAAAATTTCTCTAAGAATTAGATCTTTTGTATACAACTTTTGATTCGCATGAAAATAGTCCAAATAGCGTTTAAATCTTATAGAGATAAAGTAAGCTATTCAATAAGCAATTTCAATGTACTGTTTTTCAGTACCGAATGATATAACGTTATTTTATCGAATTTTACCAATACAAATTGTGTTGTAGAAAATTATATCTTCATAAACTTGTTGGTAAAAAGTTGCCCCAGCCATGAATTATTAATTGACAGCCCGCTGAAAATGTTGGAAATAAACCCTCAGAAATTCAACAACGGTGAAGAAAAATTGAGTAAATTAGAGTCGTAAAACGATATCGTCTATATGGTAGGAAAGTACTGTACGGCATCGCTCCGTCGTAACGTTTTTTAGTGGACTTCGATGATAGATGTCTAACTGTTTCGGCATTTGTTGAACTAAATGCTAAAAACTGCAGTTAGAGCGGGTTAATAATTCTTTTACCAGGTGACAAAGGAGTGATTTTTTTCAATTATTATAACAACTCCCAAAATAAAACCCAAAAATGAAAACAAGGTGCTTTACCTAATACCTAACTTATGATATAGCAACGTTACGGGTGTGAAGGAAGCTGAAATGATATAGGGTAATATTCTTGAGGTAATCCTTATTTCCTCGGTTAACTTACATGTTAGGTTAAATTTGGGGAGAAAACAATATCGGAGAAGTGTTTTGTTGAGCATTTTGTATTAAAGTAAACCGAACTACTTATACTTTTTGCATCTCGACCAATACAGTTGCGAAAAGCGACTGTGAAAGTGATAACTTTGCAAACTGGATAAGATAGATATTTTTTCGTTTTTTAAAGGATTAGTTAAAATGATGGGATATTTCGGACAACTTTTGTAGACTTTAGGTTTGTTTTTTACTCTGTTATCTAACAATTCAAAATTTTCCTCAATATTTACCAATAATACAAAAGAAAAGTTTAAAACTCTAGCCTCAATTTAGAATTTCAATGTCTTGTTTGTTTATTAGTTGTGGTAATCTTATTTTTAATGAAAGGAACTGGGCTTTTTCCTTTTTTTCTCAAGTGTATGGCTAATTTTGTTTACTTCATGTCTAATGTTGTTTAACTAACGCTGACAGATCTGTAGATATGGGATAACGAGCAAGCTTTTATAGGGTGTGGTTAGAATTGGTGAGAGTGTTTGATTTGTTATGAATATTTTGGCAGGTAATTTGCAAATGGTTCTTCAAAACTCATTGCTATTGACGAAGTGTATCTTGGCCTGGATTTTACTGAATCGCAGACGTTTGAATCCATTGTCTCAAGGGAGAAGAAAGAACCTTGTCCTTTCTTTCTTTGGTGTTACACTTCGTCTTGCGAGGACTAGTCTTAATGTTTTATCCCTTTGTGCAAAGCCCTTATTCCTTTGTTCAAAGCCCTTTGTCAGTTATGGCTTAATTTGCTTGTTTCTTTAAACAAATGTCTATTGCTAATTGTCCGGATAAGAAACTCGTTGTGGTAGTCTTACCGAATCTTTCTCCCTGTGAAAAATTTAGAATTAAAGTTCTCAACATGGCTTCCCAAACTGTTATCCCTCCTTTCAACAGCTGAACAATCTGTTTTTCTGTCTTACTTATATTCTTTGCAGTTTTCTATCCTTGTAAAACAATGTCCCGCCAAGGCTACCTGGATGGAATTCTTGAACAAAACAACGTTTCTCGAACCTCTATCTTCACTGCATTTAATGTTTAGAGCTTGTTTTATTGCTGCTATCCAAAGTTATTGTGCTGCAACTTACGAGCAGCAGAACAAATTTGGTGACAAAAGTAGTGTTCTGAGAAAGGTTATTGCAACGGCTAACACTAAAGCAGTGCGTCTTCGATCATGATGTACATGGCAACAGGTAAAAAAATGTTCAGGCCTTGAGGCTATGGTTGTGAAAAGTAGGAACGTAGGGTCTTGGGTCGCAGTAGGACTGGCAAACAGGTTACACAAACGTTTGCCTAAGCATTAAGTTCTCTAGAAGACTAAGGTTCAGTTTCCAAGGAGTATATTGGAAACGCTGACCTTGCTCTTAGCCCAATTACGTACCAAAAATCACCAGCATTTACAGTAAAAACTCGCCTGTAAGAACTTAAGGGTTTCAGAACCTGCTGGTAGAAATTTGCCATTTTAATACCCAAAAATATGAGAACCTGTTTAGCCAAGTAAGGTCAAGCAAGTTCTTATATATACATGAGTTGTAGTTAAATTATGAGAAACATTTCAACCTAGGAGTGTGACTTTGAAATTGTAATTTTACATTTCAAGAATATACATAATGCAGTTTTGAATAAATACTGTATATTCAAGGACCAAAAGGTTTGAAACCCAAGTTTATTTATTTTTCTGGTAATCAACTCATATATTTCCTTCATAGAAATTAAGAACCTAATTAAGAACCTATTTAGCCTAAACTGCCGATAATTTCCACAAATTAAAAGAACCTATTTTGCCAGACTTTCAAAATGTAGGTTCTTACTCGCGGGTTCCTGCTGTATTGAATTCGCTATTTGCTGTGAAACATTAAACGATGTTTTCTCTGCCAAGGCTTAATAATTACACTTGCAGTCTTTATTGAAGTTTCTCTATATGTGTCACGCCTTCTTTTTAGATATTTCATTTCGCAGTTGCTATCCATTTCACTTATTAACCTTTGTGTTAATTTCAACCTACTTTCCTGCCGCTGGTAGGCGATTTCGCAATTTGCCATCATTAATATTGAGAAGAATGCGAGTTAAACTACCTGCCGAACGATTTAAACACTGATGTCAAAAAGTGCAGACCTTATGTCATTTCGACTTAACATAATTCAATTGCGTACAAGGGATTATTTTGGAGGAAAATAAAGACGAGTTTACGACACAAGCAACTTCATAAGTAGCAAAATTTAACACTAATTTTCGAGTGCAGAAATTATACCTATGGTCTAAGACTTATGTTGTTTGGATTGTTACGCAGAAATGGTCGGAAATATGACACGTAAAATTTCTTGCAAGTCTCCCTAAATCGACACATTTCGAAGATTCGAATCTATTTTAGTGTAGTTGAGGATATTCAAAGTTCCGAAGGAAAACAGTTTAATTTAGCGTCATGTTTATTTGTGTCAATAAACAAGACTGACTTGGTTGGAGTAACAAATTCTGCCAATTTTAAAAATTACATTTTTGAAAACCTTCTTACTAAATTGCACTTCACGGGGAAGCATTATGTCTTACGAGACTTGCTGTCAATTGGAAATGTACTTTAAGCACATTCCGAAAGTATTGAAATTGAGACCAGCTAAGTTAAAATTGAGAATGACAAATATATTATGTCTCGAGGCAAGAGTAGTAATTTTATAGCAAATTTTGCGGTTAGAATTGCCTCCGGGTTTAGAGAGTAATTGGAGAAGAACTTGCTAAAGTTAGTAACCTAAACGAAACACTTTAAAGGCAGCAACAACAGGCAAGAAAATCTTAATTCAAATTTGAGTTGGCAAACTTCTCAAGAGCAGACATATGGCAAATTAGATTACGAATCTCTAATATAATAATTTAAAGACAAGGAGATATGTTATCTTTCGAAGAAATACTTTATGGTCCAGCTTCTTCTATAGTCTTTTCATGGTATTTTCTACTATCGGGATTCAGACATTGTGCAGCAATTCCAAATTTTGTGAAGTATATATATTCTTCACTTTCAATTCCAAATTTTCTTAACACAATGAACCCATTTTCCAAGATGCTTGACAGCAAACAAAATACGTTCAAGAATTTGTGGTTCTTCGCTAAGCATTCCCTCTACACGTTAGTAATAATATTATCACACCTTTCTATTAGCAAAGTTTATCTTGATCAGACAAAATTTGGAGTTTTCTGGCAGAAAATTTTAATAAAATTTGATTATAACTTCTACAAACAAACAACCAATTTGCTTATGATGTGCCGAACAACAAACATTTTTATTTACCCTAAGGGAATTTTCACTGTGTTTTGCCAGAGTTTAGTCTTTATGTTGTGGATTATTTTGTAGGTTATTGCAATAATTAAGAAAACTACCATTTCTTTAACTGTCACCAGCTTAGGCGAAAAAATGCTTCGCAAAAGTGCATACCAAATAGTATGATATATATCAAAATATTTTTACCATAGAGCAAATTACAGAACTGAAGATAAAAAAAAAATTAAAACGAGACGGTCGTTCTCTATAAGTTTTGACACGAAATTATATAAAACCTGAAAGAATTATTAAACGTTTTGTACGGTTTTCACCGTATTCACCTGACCGTGCTAACATTGTGCAGTATTTCGTTGCCCTTGGCGGTCAATATCCAAATTTCTTATCATGAATATTGATAACTGTATAAGTTAAACTACCTGCTTAACAAGTCAAACAATTCTGCCATAAAAGTAGATTTCATGACAGTTCGACTTGAGATAATTCAATTATGCAAAAGAGAGAGTTTCAGAAGCCAAATCAAGAAGGATCACACGTAAAAAATACTCACAAGTAAGGAAATTAAGGTGTTCTTAAATGTCGTGTTTATATAAGTGGTGAAAATCCCTCGATGATGTCTATCTTTGAGGTAGTATTGTTATAAATACTGGGGAAAAATTATCAAAAAGCCGCAAATCTCCTTGTAAGACGATTAAAGTTTACTACCAGGATGTTGTGTGGGTTTTTTTAACGAAATTTTGGTCTCCGAAATGTTTTTAGGCACATGGACTTTGGCTAAGAAGCCTGACCTCCGAGTGTACGAGTTTAAGTTTGGTTCCAGGCAAAAGATTATAAATTTTTGTTTGGGACAACAATGTCGCATGAATTTTAATTCTGTTTTTATTAGTGTATTGTAATAGAATTAATGGAGAATGGATGCGTCACCTTCGAAGCGAAATATGTGAATTATTACGGAAGAAACTCGTGTTTGAAATAGTTTTCTGAAGAATAAAAATTGCTTTACAAAACTGTGGTAAAAAGTAGCCCCGAGCTCTGAATAATTTATTAATAGCCCGCTGAATGTATTGTAAACAAAGCCCTAGAAATCTACAACGATGTGGAATTGGACTTAATTAGAACTATGAAAAGGTGTTAACTAAGTTAACTACTACACACGAAGGTTTGTGTGATAAAACGGCGCCATTTTTGATACATTTTTGTTGGTATCAACGATGGATCAGATTGAAATTTAAGTTGTGCGCTCAAGATGGCTATGGTTTGCAGTTGAAAGATTTTCGTAACTATTACAAGAAAAACTAACATTATCGAAAATATCGAAAACAAGGTGTTTTTATAATGATTTATTACCTGTAGGAGAGAATTTAAAGCATTCTGCAATATCACTGTCTGTAGTGGATGAAAAAATAGCCTGGAGGCTTATAAACGGCTTCAACACTTTCTTGGTGTCAACTTGGAGTAAAAGAATTTGGGCACCACGTGAAAAAGCGAAAAAGCAATACATTTCTATGATGTGACGATTTTTCTGTCTTATGTGAAGCTGACTTTAGAAAACCTCATGAGTAATTGATTCACCCTTGACCAAGTTCTCATTTGTCCTTACAATGTCATAACAATTTCAAGACAAAAAGTGATGAGAATAAAGAACACCATCAAGTAAAGTGTCCTCATGAACCCGGGAATTCTCCAAACAAATGTGAAGACGGATTTCGCTCAAAGTTCAAGCAATACGTGCAAAAATTATTCACTAAAACTCTGCTCATAGCATGGTAACTTTTTAAATGCCATTTGAAACATCTCACTGTAATTCATTTCTCTAAGTGAACCCGAGATAACATTCTCAAGCATTCTCGAGAAAGTTAAAGTCAAACCTCGTAAGAATGCTTAAAGCGTGTGTTATTGTGCTTTGGGCTGAAGTGAAACGTTCGTTTTTATTAAAATATGGATCGGATAACTTCAAATTCAATTTTCTCTCGCGGAATAGCAAATTTTTTTTCAAATAAATTCTATTTCTTAAGAATTTAAGATAGCTCTGAACGTTTACCCATTACCCCGGGGGGTCATAGCAAAAATTGAAGAGTGAACTTTTAAAAAACGACTACTTGCAGGAATATCGTTCTTTACATGCTAATCATGACTGGGGTAACCGAGCTCGTTTTTTCAGCACCTGAAGGAAAAATTAACAGTGTCTTTATAGCATGTTGTTCTGGTAATATGATAATCGGTTATGTTATAAACACGATCGTTACTTGGTAACTTGATCACTAATGACTGGATATTTCTATGATGCCTTTTTAGCATCGGGTGATATAGGTTAGCGGTATAAAAGATGTTATTTTATCTAGAGTTGTCTTTAAAATGTGCAAAATTTCCTAAATATCGACAAAAACCACAAAAATATTCGTTTGCGTTTAGTTAGGGGTGTTTTATAATTTGGGTGTCTAAAACATGTTACCTGCATGATATTGAAATATATTTTTCTTAAGATATTGAATTTATTTCAAAAGCGAATAGTTCATAGCATTATTATTGTTAAGAAACACCTCTACTTAGAAACCATTCCAGATTTTAGTTTAGGTTCTCCAACATGTCTTGTGGAAAGGCAATATATTTTAACCGGCCGGTAATTTGTCCAAAATGCCAATCACAAACCTTTAGAAGGAATAAAAGCATTATCTGTCGATCATGTTGTATACATATTTTTTTATTGTTATTTGGAAGGGATGGGCATTGAAGTTCGTTAAATAAACAAAACGAGCAGTTGTTCCTTGACATCATATTTTTCCAATCGTAAACAAAAAGAATTTAAAGACAATTTCCTAAACGCTTTTATGTTGAATACGTAGTTTAGGATCCCATACGTGACTTGCATATGGTATCGTTTGCAACTACAAATGGATATGTTTGGCAAAATGTTTTGCACCAAAATCAATTGTCTACTGTACAAAGTTGTGCAAAAATAGTTTTAAAGGAATACTTTCATGGCTGTTCTGCATAGAAACGACCAGAGAAACCAGATTGCAGGAAAAACTGCTTTTTTCGGTTTAATGGAAACGTAACTATGTTTTATCATCTTAAATTACCAGTTAATGAGTTTTGTTTTATTGTCAACACCTTAAGCAGCTTGGAAGTGAAATTATTCTGTAAGGCAATGAGCTCACTGTTCGAAGATATAAAAAGCAGCAAATTATAATTCTTCTGTTTGCACGATGTGAAACAAACATCTAATGATTGTCAAACTTGACTTTTCTCTTATTAGGAAAAAAAACATGCCCTAAATTCGACTTTCGATAGTGTTCCTGTTATATTGCGCAATTCCCTTAGCTCGAAGAAATATTGTCTCCTAAAAACGATAGCATTTTTTAATCAATTAATTCCAATTATATGTATAGCGCAAGTAAGCATTTGAAAATTCTATGAACACTATAAAAAGTTATCTTTGCAAACCTATACCCATATCCTCATGATGTTGTTGTATGGTATTATAATTTTCCTGTCCTTGCAGGTCGGTATCCTTGTATTTTCATCATGAATATTGATAAGTTAAACAGTATAAGTTAAACTACCTGCTTAACAACTTATACATTCCCGTCAAAAAGTGTAGATTTCATGACAGTTCAGTCCGATATAATTCAGTTATGCAGAAAGCGGCGTTTTGGAGGCTTCATCAAGACGAAGGAACCGCTAAAGAAACTCAGAAGTAAGCAGCATTATAATTTGAGGTGGTCTTGTTTTTGTAAGTTGTGTGAATTCGTAGATTGCATCTGACGATATTTATCATGTTGATAGTCAAAAGAAAAAAAACATCGCAAAACCACAAATTGAAGATATGATATTACTTTTAGCACAAGTGCGAATTATGACGCAAATTAGAAATTTTCAACTATTTGAGAGTATGTATTTCTTTTTTGGCTAAGATGGCGCTATTTTCTCTAATTACAAGAGATTGTTGAATTAAACTTGCTCGTTCGTAGCATTTACTTCGCTTTCATCTATGCCATTTTGTCGAAAAAAATGAGCTTCGTGAAGTCAAGGTCAGTTTTCAAGTGTGAAGAGATAAACATTTTACGGCAAAAGGATCCGTAACAATTGGATATTTTAAAGTAGCACCTTGCGTTTAAATGATTTATCAGTTGTTAATGGCTCGCTGTATGCACTGTACGTAGGCAAAACCCTAAACATTGCCAACGGTAAAATGTGTGTATATGGAGTTCTCGTGGGATTTTACAAAACAAAAGAAGGTCATGTATAGCAATGTGGTTTTTCCAAACCATGCAGGTAGATAAATGGCTTGTAGACTGCTTAGTTATGTGATACGGAGGTTATTCCACTGACCCGCTGTAGAAGCCGAGACTTGCACTTTTTCTCAGCTTATCGTCTATTTTGCCAGGTGACAAGTGATTGATTAGTATTAATTATTACAACAAAGCCCAAAATAAACCCACACCGAAAACAAGGTGCTTTATTTAATAATGGCATCACATCGTTAGCGGTTAGATTTTGGCCTGGATGCAAGATATGGTTCATAATCGTCGTCTGGGTTAGACTGTCGGTAACATTGATGCTTGTAATGAAAGCTTTGTCCAACATTTAGAGAGTGACGGTGAGAAAGTTTTATTGTGGTGAGTCACAGTTTGTATTACTTTTATTATTCTCCTCGCCTTGTCCTAATTTGCAACGGAAAACTAATAAGCGAATTATCTCTTGTAGGCTATAATACTTTTACTATATACGACGGATTATGTGAATTAAGTATTATGGCAGTTGGTTTGCGTTAAACAAAAACTTGATTTTAAGGGATAAAAGATTTTCAGATATTGGCAGATTTACAGCCAATGCTTTGTTTTCAGGTAAAGTTTTCATCGTTCGAATTGCAGTCACCTTTTTAGGGAAGATTTTCAAGTATGATGTTGATACGTCGATCTATTCATTTTTATCAGTCAACTATCGTCAAAACATTCTTTTAAAGTCAATTTGTAGCATTAAAAAAAAAACTAATAAGGAGAGTTGATTTTTGAAAGGGCAAGGATGGACGAGTTTGCATGCATACCTGAAGCCAATATTCTTTAAAATGTCTTGCAGACTAGAGTTCGAGTAAATATCAGTTGTTTACACTTTGATTCTAAAATATCGCAACTAGATAAACTTATCCACTCTTTTAGTATTTTGTCGTCCCTCATTTGTTGTTATCACAACAGCAGTTGACACAAAGTGAAATTACTATTATTCTATCTAGTTTTGAATACTGGTATATTCCTTAAATTTGGCTAATTTTACAGCTACATGGATGTTACTCTTTCCTCAAACGTTAGCCTGGAAATGTTTGTGCTCAGTTTAAAAGAATGCTCAAAGGGGTTTAGTTTTTCCCTCAAAGATTTTTTAGTCAAGAACCTAGTTTCTCGATGTCGTCAATATGCCAGTGAGGTAGTGAAGCTTTGCTTTTATATACCTTGGTCATTCTATAACGACAACTTCCTTTAACAGGCGAATATTTTAATTTCTTGTAGAAATTCGCATGTTCTGTATTTATTTCTAACTGCGACGTACTACGTTATGACAATATTTTACAACGCGTATTACTCAGATGAATTGTTACTTTCACGTCCCTTTTCCCTGTTTGTCCACAGTACCTGCACGTCAAGGACTTATTTCTAGTATTTTTAGAATCCATATTGCACTGTCATGCTGTTTCTCGATTTATTTTCCTTCCCTTGGCGGTCCGTACAAGTGATATTCCCATCATTAATATTGATAACAACCCAAGTTAAACTACCTGCTTAAGAAATTAAACATATCTGTCAAAAAGTGTAGATTCTTATGACAGTTCGACTTAAAATTATTCAATTATGCACAAACGTTTGGACGAGGAAGTGTCACAGAGGCAAATTCATGGGGAAACCCTCACGAAAACAAAAATGTTATGATTGCGGAATTTGTAAGTTTGTTGATAGTGCTGTTACCTTTATTTCGAGGTGAGAAACAAGTCGCTGACAGTTGACAATTTATACAACTAATCTTTGGAATATTGACAGCCCTCAACTGAGGTTTTCCCCGCTTGCATCCAAAAATTTAAGAAGTTTCTGCTCCGAGATTTTCGATGTCACAGACACATGAAAAAGAAAACGACAAAAAGTTCTTCGTTTTAGTTTAAACCCTTATGAGACAAAGAACTTCATAGGTTATGCGGGGTGTAAAACGAACAAATTATTTAACTGAGTAGTTATCGCTTCTTTTCAGAGACGAAATTTTGCAGAACGTAAAGCACAGGTTAAACCAATGTTGTCTTCCAAGCAGCATAGCAACAAGTATGAACGATTTTTTCTGTAAGGAATAGCTATGTTTAGTAGAACAATATTTCTCAGCAGCCGTGTGGTAAAAATTATACCTCTTCTTGTATTATTGAATTGATGACCCGCTGAATGTATGGGATACAAACCCGCTAGAAATCAACAACGGGGTTGCAAACTGAGTTAATTAGATTCATGATTGTGGCATTAAGAATTGTGTCAAGTTCATAATACTCGGTCAGTAGATATTCAGAAAGTTTATTTCAGATTATGCGTAGATAAAGAAGGCTATTCGTGAAGTTATTGTGGAGTCATAAATTACAGACATTGGAAATGAAAAATTTACAATTTTTAAATTGAGGTTTATAGTTGGCCTTGAATATGAAAATCGAGTGATTTTTCCTAATTATCGTAACAAACTCTCCAAATAATAAAACCGTAACTAAATCGTAGAGTTTTAATTTTGTGATTTGTTTATGCGGCTGGTGGAAAGAAATTGAATTAATTGCATGATCTTCCAAAGCAGCCTTGGGACAAAAACAGTTTTCCAGACGTTTAGAAAAGTTCAAAAAACCGTTCGTGTTAGAATCCGATTCGGATGTGGTATCATCCTCCATTAATTCTTGTTTTCAATTTTTCTTTATACCTCAATACTAAACAATTGTGCCTTGCAATGGTATTTATCTTGAATTAAGCTCTGAAATACAAAAACGGCAAAAGATAACCCAGTTGAACCAGTTTATCAGGGAACAAATATTTTGAGATTTTTTTTACTCGTTTGGGGCGTTTTCTGTGTTCTCCATTGTGGAATTTGAAGTATTAGAATTGTGCGTCTTAACCACGCAGACATTCCTGTGGACAAATATTTTATTCTTTGATTATTAGACACTTTCATGCAATTGTAATGAAAAGAAATAACTGGAACGGGGTGCAAATTTAAGGAAGCTCAGTTGCGGCATTCTAGTTATTAAATTTTGGCTACGAAAATTATCTTTAAATAAATTGAAGAAATCATTAAAATAGAAGTTTACTAGGATAGAAAAACACCAAAGAGATAATAATAAATCATAAAGGAACAAGGATGGTTAAGGATGGAGAGGACTGACACGGGTTACAAACGACGAACTTGAATCGAAAAATGTAGGCTGAACTTTTCAAGATGCGGCAAACCGTGACATAGCTCCTTTAATCGATACATTTTTTTTTTGATAAACTGGCGTATTTTTTTGAAAGAACATAACTTTCCAATGAAAGAAAGAATTACCTCCTTTCACTTATTAACTTTGTGAACTTAAGCAATGTTGTAGTTTTCATAAATTTTACTGATATTACAAAGGTTAGTTCTGCGGTAGTTTTGCATTCTCAAGGTCAAATTTATTGTTGGAAATATCGTGCAAACATTTTTATTTGTCGAATCTGTTCACGACTACGAGTGGCATTTAAATGACCTACATACACTACTTGAACTTCACACCGAGAGCGATTATCTATATATAATTTGTATATAATTGAACCTTTCAGGGTTGTTCAATTTTTAACTCGTGAATTACGATAGTAAGTTACGAGTTGTTGAGAGTGGTAAGATTTAAGGGTGGCGAAAGTAATTTTGAGCATGAAATATAAAAAATATAGCGTTTGATTTGTGTTAGATGTCCTTTGTTGTGATAAAGTATCTTTCAAGTAAAATGAATCGATGTACTATGTCTAATTTTCTGAACATGATCATGTTGTAAAAGAATGGCTTTCCTAGGGCAGATTTACGAGGTTTTCCTGTTCGTTATAAAGAGGTTGCCATTGGTGTGCGCTCGACTGTAGCAATTTTAAATTGTTAAATCAACTCCCTTTATTTCAGGGAGGGGATGAGCAAAGCTCCGCCTTTACCCGAGCTCAAAATGACAGGGCCTGGGTCGAAGAGGCCACCGTTCTCCTGGGAGGAGATTTGTATGTATTTGTATGGACACGTGCCGTTGGAGCCTACAGTCCTTGACAATCAGCGTAAACTCATCAAGCACGAGGAACCTGGCCCAGGTACGTACTCATCGGTAGGTAAATAAATCTGAATGACAGATCATGAGCGAATAGGCATCAAAGCGAAGGCGACCTGAGCTCAAGACATAGAAAACAAGAGCAAGTATTCTAGTGGTTAATGAAAGTACAATTGAGCCCCATTTATATGGGCTTGGGTAACCGAGACAACCCTCCCCCCGAGTCAACTTTATCGAGCGTTTATCTGTGAAAATGTAGTCCCTGTAGGCCGAGTCAAAGTTGACCCTGCATGATTATTGATAACCCTTATTGAATAATCAAATATGCAAGTATCCCTCTTTCTTTTAGTTTCCATCGGTCATTCGATCAAAATGGATTTCGCCGAGTTATTTTTCTCTTCTTTGATTCTTTGATTTCTGCTTTAAACCCTTAACCTACGCATTTCGTGACATTCACCACGCCGAGAGTTGGGCGAGCCAAAGTGTTCATATGAAGAAAAGTTGCCCCGCCTGCCAGTGTTACCCTACCTGCCGAGGTCAGACAGGATGGGTTTGCGAGCCTCGTGTAAACGGTTGGTTGAATTTTGCAAAGAAATAAGTGAAAAGTTACCTCGGCCAGGGTAACTCGAGGGAAGGGTCTTCTCGGGTACCCGAGA
>Ga0126338_10000775_pt1 | contig 18626 bp, 11 predicted proteins | sample OrbCmetagenome_2_FD_92529 | JGI IMG/M metagenome (GOLD analysis project Ga0126338, IMG submission 92529) | Coral microbial communities from Petempiche,Puerto Morelos, Mexico - Orbicella C C metagenome | ecosystem: Host-associated > Invertebrates > Cnidaria > Coral | place: Petempiche,Puerto... | reverse complement strand
TGATTGATTGATTGATTGATTGATTGATTGATTGATTGATTGATTGATTGATTGATTGATTGATTGATTGATTCACAGTAGAACGGGGCCGGGGAGGACAGGATTGTCTGAACTTCTCGCTTGTAGTAGTTTTCACCTCATTGTGCTACGCAATATTACAAGATTTTTTCCTACCCTTCCTGGTTGGTGCCCTCTTAGAGCCCTCAGATTTTTCTGACGAAAGAAAAACGATTGATAACTCCTGCTCTAAAAATCGAAACAGTGTCTTTTACTTCATTTGGCTTTTGAAAGTTCATGTTACGCTGGCAACCCTCTGTCTAGGTAGACATGTCTCCCAGAGAGAAGGGTCGATGTTTCCTACCTACATGTCGCCGTTGCAGGATCTCTGTGGGAGGCTAGCCTACTGCAAGGCGCATCTTCAGAGAACTGAACATCCTTCACGCCGTGAAGGCAACGCAAACAAACTTTGTGTATCCACCTGTTTGGTACTACACACGAGAAGGGTCTTCCCCATCCATCGCCTGAGGGACACACAGATACACTCTTTTTCAGTTTTATAAGACCTTTTTTATAAGAAAGGTGAGGCTGAGATTGACCAAAATTTTAAGAACGTATTAAGAACATTCCCCAGGCTGAGAGTCGATTAAGACCGTTTTTATTTTGATCTGTATGTATTAAACGACAAGCATAAAATAAAGGTAACAAAAATGTAAATTAACCCAAATAACATTAACAATGGTTTTCTTATTGCATGACACACATCTCGGTTTGTAATAATCAGCAGTTCTCATTTATAACTGTTCCAAAATAATTTCCACACCACCAAAAGACCAAAGTCATCAGGTGATACAAAAAAATATAAGAACGTTCAGCCTCATCTCCAAAATCAGACGTTCTTATAAAAAACAAGAGTGTACCCCAATAGCGTAAGCCCTAGAATGTGGACTCTCTCCCCGAGAACTTTGCACACGCTTCTTCAGTGTGGCAAATGTAGAAGGAATATTGCAATAATATTTGTTACAAATTTCAGTAGGTGGTAGACATATGAAATATTCGAATGGATCAATTATGTAATTAAAAATGTACATCCAATTGGTTTATGTCAACAACAAGGTTAAAATGCTCATAACAATTAGACAGCTTGGGTTAAATATAGCATCAACTTGAATACGATTAGCGACGAATAACATTTGCAAACTGTTGGTGATGGCTTTCTTGAACTCAAAACAAGTCATGATATTATGAATCATTTTGGTGTTGTTGACCAACAGAACCGTCAATTTAAGACTGTAAAAAATGACAATTCTTAAAACATTTTTTACCATCGTCTATGTTGTCTTAGAGACTCGTTCCTGATGAATTTGACAATCAGATCGATTCAGTCGACTTGTGTCGACTGCAATGAACGAAGCACCAGGGAGTTTGAAGTGTTTTCTAAACGACTATGTTAGAGCTACCAAGAGGAAAGCTTTTAATAACCTCAGTGGACGGATTTTCGTAAATGAACGGCATAAAAAACGTATGGGAATTTACTAAGAGGAAACCAAAGACTGCGTGGAAATGGGGTAGGTGATTTGCAATGACTCATGCTTAGAACATAATATATAATTTGCAGGCCGTTAATCTCCTTCGAAGCTACGCCTTACAATCTTTATTACCCGGTAGATTTTAATCTTAAAAGTTAAAAGCAAAAAAAGCGGCTTGAAAACAATACGTTTTATAACACATATGAAAGCGGTTTAGTGTTTACAGAATCAAACGTGAGCCATCGGTCTATGACCATGGAATTTGCATAAGGAAGTTTTATCAACAGCATTTACTTTTTTTATGCTAGGTTGAAATATGTCCATAGTTATGTAAATTATGCATATCCGCATATATATATATATATATAATATTTTGTCGCAAAAGACACTTTTTCTCAGGGTATACATGTAGATAATGACAGTTTACTGAAAAAACCCGCCTCTGTCTTCGTACAAATACCTTGTAATCTCGTGATTAACGCAGAATTTAGCCTGAGGATAGAGTATTAATATATTTAAACCTCTTGACATAAATGGTGGTCACTTTAACAGGTACATACTTAGTTTGTATTCTAATGACTTCTCTAGATAAGAATTAAGAATTTGAATGCCAAAGCTTTCTTAGTTTTAGTACATTAAATATTTAACAGTTAAAGCCATTTTCTTTTGCCTCAAATAATGGGTTATTTTGGCAGCACACCGAATCTGTTTTATTTCTATATTTAGTTCATTGACAACCAGTGTTGTTATTGTTAGGAAAACTTCCATGCAAAATTAACGTCCATAACAACCACTCTTTATTAATTCAAAAGAAATTCAAGAGTGTTCGTTATGGCTACAGCGTCAATGTACCGCGAAAAAGACTTTCTGAAGTTGCTCAAAATTGCTCCTATCAGAATAAATCGGATTGAAACAAGACCATTATACCAATGATTTTTTGTTTCGTTCAGGTCCAGACCTTCTCTCCTCTGTTAACTACCGGAACGTTACTATAGAAAACTATCTTCGTCTTGAATGAAGTCAATTGAAAATTAAAGCTGGAGCTAGGGAATGTGTACTAGCTACTTGTCGGCACATTTAAAAGGTCTGCGTGGTAGAGGTTTGCGGAGAAGTCAACCTCTCATTGTCTATTAAATCGTAAGATATCGCCAACTGGAGAAACCTAACCTATGACACGTCAACTTGTTCTTAAGAGCAGAGATTTTAGAGAGATTCACGCCTCCAAATTCTACTAGAACGTCCTGCCATTTTGGCAGTCACCTCTGACAAGGACAGCGGGCTCGACAGATTTTAGCCGCTATAACCTTGTTAACACTTTGCTACAGTAACTGAGAGTCTTAAAATATCAAAGGTCGTCCTGTGTGCAACAAAAACAACATCAGCTTGCTCCACCTAACGTTTTTCGGTTTTCGTCTTTGGCATTTCCTTTTTACTACCCTTTTAGAAGAATTTAGAGTTGTCAGTAGAGAAATTAATTGAAATTTCTTCCAAAACCAATATCAAGTGACAATATTGCGAAAATGTTCGTACTTATTTGCAGAGGAGAAAACAAACACAAAATTGCAATATAGATGACACTTCATCCCCGATCAGCCGTTGCAAAGCATAATTGTTATCAAGTTAGGACAATGAACATAAATTTGTTTTCACTCTTTTCTGAGTAATTCACCATGGATTGTCTACATGGATTGGCAACATACTTCGCGCTAAAAACAAACATTATACATATTAAAATGACTTGTAGATATTCAACTTGAAAAGGGAATCGCAAAATATGTTAGTCGATTCACAAATCGTAGAGACCAATTGCGGAATAACGTACACCAAGATCTTCTATTTAAATAACGACTTTTAAAACACATCGAAAATTGTGCAGATTGTACTGTAGCCTACTAGCTGATAGCATGCCACATAAAAATATCCCTGTAAACTGCCACCTGTCAATATGGTTAAGAAAACCTGCTGTAAGTATCATTTAAGCCAAAGTTAGACAGGTGTTTAACCAATCAGTGCGCGTATCGAGACGCGTCTCTTCAGAGATGTAAATAAAACAGGTGAGTGTAAAGTTTGTTGTCCAGTTTAGTTTTCGAGGCAAATATTGCGGGAATTGGTAGAAACGCACTGGCGTTTCGGACTCATTTAAGCTCACTGCAATGCCTATACCGGATCGAAGGACAAGCGGCAAAGAAGGTACAGATAATGTCTTCTACTTTGACAGCGCGCTTACGTTGACGGCGAAAATTGCAAACAGGTGTCATAAAGAAATGCTTTTGTATAGGTTTGGAAGCCGTTACAAAGATGGCGGTGGTGACAGAAGTGAGGGCCATTTCTCAAGGTCCTTTTTACCCATTAGATAAAGAACATTTTCATTTTGCCATTTTTACACTCATTGAGATATTCTCCCAAATCCTCGTAAGTATATCTCTTCGAAAACCAGACGAGGAATCAATTTTCCTGTTTCTATATTTTGTTATTCAGGCGATTTTTTCTTAGCTCAAAATTTTTTTCTTTCATTTCGCTGAAATAAAGAATATATAAGATTTTAAAATTTCCATACGAATTCGCAAGTTAACAAATATCAGCCTCTTACTGAACACTTGTATATACTTACTTAGCGTCGGCTTCTGGACGAAACCTAAATTATGCAGAACTTAAATACAACTATTGCATACTAACATTGCAGTTAAATTAAAGTTGATATCTTGAATATATAACCAAATTTATTTCTGTCAGTTAGAATCTAAGGACTAGAAAATTCTCAAATCAAAATGACAAAATGCAAAATCCAAAAGTTAAAGAACGCTTTATATCTAAATACCGAAGGACTTAACTTGGGCGTGGTCAGGAAAATATCCGAGCATTTTTGCATAAGAAAATTATTACAGACTTTAAAGGAGCTATGTCACAGTTTGCGCGTCTCGAAAAGTTTTTCAATTTCCGAGTCGTCGTTTGCAATCCGTGTTAATCTTCTCCATCTTTAAGTCTTAACCATCCTGGTTCCTTTATGATTTATCATTGTCTCTCTTGCGTTTTGCTATCTAAGTAAACTACTTCTTTCATGTCTCCTTCAATTTAAAGGTAATTTTTGTACACAGCCAAAATAGCTGAAAATACTGTGACTGAACTCCTTTAACTGTTACAATCGTAGTAACTTCGTTTTCCCCAACCTAGGCCTATAGAACCATATGTTCTCTTTACAGATTCCAATACATTGCCTTCAATGTTAGTTCTAAGAATATAAATAAAGGTTATAATAATTATTATTATTCCATTGAGACAAAATTACCTCAGAGCCGATGATTTCGTTTATTCTCATCACCTGCCCAATTGACAATATCTTGATATTGTTAAGAGAAAGTGGATGTGGATCATTCTGAGCATTTAAAGGACCATTTCTTTTATTCGTTTTTTTTTTGTTTTTTGTTTTTGCAGCGAAAACGACCGCTAAAGATGTGTTCAGCGGAGATAAAGGCGAGGAAGGTATCGTATTTTTTCAAAAATCATATTTCTATTTATAACAAAAACGAAACGTTTCGTTCAAGTTCATTGTATAGTTTATTATATTACATGTAACCTAAAATGAACTTACACGGGTCTGATAACGCGTTCCACACGAAGCGCGCGCGTAGCGCACAAGCTTTAGAGTGTTAGTGGGAATGTAGAAGAATTTATACAGTTGGAGACATTCCGTAATCTTATTATGCTTTTCATTATAGTCCGTGTGACTAGTCCTCCGGAAAATGCTGCGATTGAAGAATTTTCATCGTCCTGGGAAGTTTTGTGTTTGGGTAATAATTTTGTCGTCTCCTCTTCCCACAGGAAATTTTCAAAAAGCTGGAAAATTCGTCTTGTCTTCCAAACTCTGGGAACACTCCACTCCGTCCAAAACATGTGACGTTCTTATCACGTTTCCCAAAAACACTGAGGACTACACGGTAATGTGGCTGCTGTCGAGACTTCGAGCCAGAGTCCCGGATGTCGACGTCCATGTCCGTCAAATGGCTCATTCACCAGTCTACGGTTTTTATCTCACGTCTTCATTTGAAGTGTTTCTCCAACAAGCCGAGCATCTGGGTTTGAAGAAGAAGCTTCGCAAGGGTGGAATAACGGAGTTTAAGTACGATGAACGAGATACCTTTGAGAATTCTGTTGATCCTACTGTGTTCTTCAACTCTGGTGAGAGACAGAGTATGATTCTAGAGATGGTGAACGACTTGAGAGCCGTGCAAGGTGACGAACTGGGGAAGATTAAGTTTGTGGAAGGACAGCAGATTGGTAAGGAATAGTTTAATAAGTTTAATAAATAAGAGATTTTTTATAAACTTAAAGAAAGTTGCCAGAATCGTTTTTCTCTCCTCAAGAAGAATCAAAGGATAAACAATAATTAACCATAAACAATAAATTATTTCCTTTGATTCCCAGTCCCCAAGCTGTTGTCGGAAGGCGTGGTGGAAAAGATGTTTCCTCTGCACAATTCAGACGATTTAGCTAAACTGAGGAAGACCTGGGTCTCAGCATTCTTCAAGAAACAGCCTTTAGGTGAGTTATCCAAGGGTTGAAATGTCGCTTAGCAACATGTACGTTGACAAAGTCACCTCATAATCAACATTGTTTTTGCTTGGAACTCGTTTCTACTTTCATTGTTGGTCAAATTATTTTACCGTCTGGATGATTGAGTTTAACAAAACTAAGAGTAAAAAAGGAGCTCTAATTGAGGCGTTTTTTACCACTGATTATTTGTTCACACCAGCACAAGGACAGCAGCAGGTTTAGCTTAGAATGCATTTAAAGGGCAGGTAACAGAAAAAGCAAGACTGAATCAAACATATAACATTTGCGTTTCCAGTCAATGGAAATGATGCGAACTCATTTCGCGCTAGACTATTCAACTGACACCTTTTCGCACGAGCCCTCAGGTATCAACATCCAACTTTCGATCTCGGTGATATTTCTTTTTTCAATTTTACAGACGACATTTGTCAATATTTCGGTGTGAAGATCGCCATGTATTTCGCCTGGCTTGGTATGTACACTAAATGGCTAATAGCGCCCGCGGTCCTCGGGATCATAACCTTCATTCTGTCCAACAGAGGCGAGGTAACGCGTGATTGGTGCATCTTCTTTTTCAACATCTTCAACATCGTTTGGGCTACGCTCTTCCTGGAGGCCTGGAAACGAAAGAGCGCCGAGCTTGCGTACAAGTGGGGTACAATGGACATGCCATCTGATGCACTGAAGGAGCCAAGACCATTATTTAGGGTTTGTTGTTTGTAGTGTATCGTGCACAATCAGGAGTCCTTATTTCCTTTCAATTTCTTAAAAGCGTGATTACTTTTCTCGGGTCAAAATTCTCCGAGAGCTGTTATACCCCTTTGCGACAGAAACAAGTTTTCCGTTTCTCCGTTATCCTCTTTTCCAAATTATATAGTTCCCTTCTCTTTCTCCTAGTTGTAACCTCCATCAGTAACAAACTCTCTCTGCACATTACAGTCTTCCTCTCCGAGTTATTAGGTTTATTTTCCCTGGTCGGATTTAAACCGGCCCTAGTTACGAATCTTGAAGAATAAAGTTATCGTCCCATACACAGTCCTGGGTAATAATTTTCATAACATCATGTCATCATTCCACACAGGGTGATTATCATAAAAGTGAAATAACTGGGAGAATAGAAGCACACTACCCATCCTGGAAAAGAAACATCTTCCGTTACTGTGTGTCACTGCCAATCATCCTGACGTCACTGGGTGTCGTCGTAATCAGCATGTTGCTGTGTTTTGAGTTTCAACGCTGGGTAGATGGCATGGAGAATCCTCCAAAACCTCTCAAATTTGCTCCTAAAGTCGCCTTGGCTGTGTGCATTGGAATGTTGGATGACAATTACAAGAAAGTGGCCTACCATCTGAACGACAAAGGTGAGTTAAAGGAGCTATGTCACGGATGGTGCAACTTGAAAAAAATTTTGGCTGGTTTTTTTCATGTCGTTCGTAATCTGTCTCAATCTTTTTCAGTCGTAGCTTCATGGTGTCGTGCCATGTTAGAAAACTGTTACGTTGTGGTTTCCGTCAGTTTAAAATTAATTTTGCTCCTTGAATTACAAAATACACTCAACAAAATGTCTTTCCGAGTCAAAATGAGTTCGGTTTATTTACGACCATAGCCAATCATACAATCAAAAAATCAATCAAGCAAGCAATCAAACAATCAGACAGTCAGTCAGTCAGTCCATCATATTCGAGTCTTAAAATTCTGGTGAAAAAACTGTTTCCTTCAGGGACTGGTAATCGAGTGTATAGCATCCTTTAGAAGCTAACTTCCTCATTTCTATCTTGTTCAATGACAGAAAACTATCGTCTACAGGAGACATATGAGAACCATTTGATCATCAAACTTATCTCGGTAAGTTGCTCTTTTATGACTCATAACAGTGATACCTTAAACAAACAAGTTCAAATTTGGTGCATATCCGTCGTTTCATGTGGTATTAATAGATCTTAATGCTTGCACTAAGAAGTCCAAGGTGGCAGTTTATTTCTCATTCCAATCTATCAACAATTAATTTTCAGTTCCAGTTCTTTAACGCCTTCATGGCGCTCTTCTACATCGCCTTCTTCATCCGGGACATGGACAGGCTCAAAACGGTGAGTTATAACTTGCAACAATCTACATCTCTGTTTCCTTTGCTTTATCGACTGTTCGGTGCTGAACTAATAGTCGACATCTTCAGTCACCCGAAGAAAAGGATTTTTTGTGCTTAGCCTTATAGAAGACGACATTTTCGCAACAATATCATTTAGAATCCTCATTGTGATGTTCCGAAAAACAAATCGAGGTTTTCTTATAATAAATCATACAAAATTTTGCGAGGCCTTTATTAAAAATTGATTGGATAGCAATATTACCGTGACCAGTCTGAAGTGAAATATATCATCACAAATGCCGCGCCGATGAGTTTTCAGAAAATACTCGAGACTGTTCTGGGACTGGTGTTTTTTGGTATCGAAACTTTGAATCGACGTTAACCTTCAATTGTACATTTCTAAATTTCTAGCAACTTGCCGCACTGCTCATCACCAAGCAAGTTGTTGGGAACGTCAAAGAAGCTTTGGTTCCATTTGTCAAGCAAAAAGTGAAGGAATGGAAACTGAAGAAGCAAGACGCCAAAGCAAAGAAAGAGCTGGACGAGAAAGAAGGGAAAGACAAAGCGACTGGCGAAAATAAATCAGATAAACCAAAGGAACTAGATTCGCCACTGATGAATCAGGCTGAAATCGAGGCCACCATGGCAGAATACGAGGTAAAAACAGTATAGTTCTCGTACCGTTCGACTTAACAAGCCCCCTGTTTCGAAAGTGATTCGTTTTTTGCTTGCATTGCAAGCAAATGTACGCACACCAAAGCGCGCGCAATATAGATAAGGTAAAATCTGCGTCGTGCCAAGTGGTCTATACCGCGAGAGCTTATCCCTGTTTCCATAGCATAAAGCGACCAGGAATATGGATGCCATGCTAATCCATCTTAGGGTTACCAGCATGAAATTCGCCAGTACCCATGTATACACTAAGGTAGAGAGTGGCAGTGTGAGTAACCTGTCTTGCCCAGGAACGCAACGCTATTACCCCGGCCAGGGCTCGAACCCGGACTGTTCAATCCCGAGTTCGGCGCGTAAACCTTTAGGCCACCGCGCCTCCCGCGGTATTCATCCTCAATACATTAGGACTAACCACCTCTAATTGTCCACCTTGTTTGCCACAGGACACTTTTGAGGACTATCTGGAGATGTTCATACAGTTCGGTTACGTGGTTCTGTTCTCCTCCGCCTTTCCCCTGGCCGCTCTGTGCGCTCTGCTTAACAACATTATCGAGATCAGGAGTGATGCATTCAAACTATGCACCAATCTCAGGCGGCCATTTGGGGAGAGGGTGGAAAACATTGGGACCTGGCAGGTAACTTGGGCGAGCCGGTTAAACTTGTTATCAATGACCAGTTTTCGACAATAGAGTGTGATTACGACAGTCCTTACAAAAATCCTTTCATCATAGTGTTACTCAGGATTATCTTGAAAGGTTTATAAGAGAACTCCATGGAGTAGAAGTACTTAGAAAGCTAGAAAATCCCATATCTCATTTTTTGGAAAAAGGAAAAGATAAAAAACGGCCCAGTAGCTTTCATTAAATGGTCTTGTCTAAGGCTTTATCTACAAAAGCTACAACCATATTACCTCTGGGGAAGAAAGCGTTAACTTTACTTTATTGAATGACGACCTTTACGCAACAAACACGAAGCAAGCATAACTTTTTGTCTCAGCCAGTCTGTAAAATATAAACTGTAGGATGGTTATCTGATCCCACTGATTCTCTCTTAGGACGCAATGGAAGTCATGGGCGTGGTCGCGGTGATGGTTAACCTGGCTTTACTCGGCATGGGCGGTTCTGTCCAGCGGATGTTCCCCAACATGACAGTCACCGACAGGATCATCCTCATAGTGGTGCTTGAGGTCAGTTTTCATAGTATGACGTCTTGAACCATTATCCCCAGTTCTCGATCGTCTCACAAAACTTTACCACGACATAAGGTCCAGCTGTGAGCCATTCGAACTAATGGCAGCGTAAATGAGTGGTTAGCAATAGGAACGCCTTCCTTCATGTTCCTTGCATTTCTGAGGTCCACATTTCAAGCCCTGCATGCACGGGTATCTGAAATGGTATTAGGTAGTCCCTTGAGTCCTTGGTCTTCCTTGACTTTTGTAAACAGCCTCGTGCGAGATGTGAACAGTTACTGTGTGTTTATTCACTCCATTGAAAGAAACTGGTACAATCTTTTAACAGAGAAACCATGCACCTATTTCTTTTTTAGCATCTTGTTCTTGGAATCAAGTTCGCAGTGGCCTACGCCATCCCGGACATTCCAGAATGGGTGGAGAATGAGATAGCCAAGATGGAGTTCCAGCGGCGAGAAGCTCTCAAGGTAAAAGACAAGGCCTAGATTTTCCCTTATCTACACGTCGAAGAAGAAATTCTCATGTGATTCACAAACGCCATTTTGTCCTCTCTTTTAGCTTCTCTTAATTACTGAATCGCTATGAAGCAAAAGCAATTTAAACATCTTCTTACGACCAGAGCTGTCAGTTCAGGCTTCATCCTTTGTGTCATACACCATTTCTAGTCAAGACTTTGCTTTCCACTGAACTGGGCATTACAAATGCAGAACACACTGCCACCTTCCCCTCGGTGATGAGCCCCTGGTGATAATGGGGTACCAAACACATTCAATTTCTAACGTTGCATATTCTGTTGTAGAGTGCTCCCAGCACCCCAAAGTCTCCCAAAGATCCACAAGGTAAAGCACACACCCCAGTGTAACAAGGACAATGGATAAACATCAAAAACTGGACCTCAAGTGTGAACCTTTTCAAGTCCATTACCTTGGAACGAACTGCGGTGTTTATGTAGGTCAATTTCCTAGACGCTTTTTTTAAATTTTTTTTTTCTCTGACGACTGACAACAATAAAAAGCACCAACGATAGAGGATTAACAAAAAAAAAAACATTTTACTACTGAAAATTAGCGACAAAAGGGTAAAGGGTTGGGGCATTTTTAGTTGTCATTTGAAATTTAATACTAGTTTAATTTTAAAAGTAGAGTAAATTAGAATGAATGACAAAACGAAAACGACTACGAGAAAATATCTAACAAAATAACTAATTTGACATCGTCTAATTTTCAATTGTAGAATTTGAACACAATACTAACTTGTTAACTGTTCAACTTATGCTAACTGACATTCAAATCATCGACAACCGAAACGTGATTACATAGAATCATTCTATCTAATGTCTTAATTACTAATCAAAAATTATCCAAAACTAATTTAACATCAGGATGTAGAAGTCGAAGAATGATGGAAGTTAACTGTTACTAACTATTAAACACCTCGTCAAAAAAGTAAACTTTTGACATTAGCACGTGGGAGAATATGATTAAAACATGAATTTTGAAAACTAAACGCTGTTAGTAATATTCATTAGTAAACTCTTAGTTTAGTTAAAGTAAATACTACTGCTATGTATGTGTAACCCTCTCACGCCTAAAATAACCTACATCACACTTTTCCGTTAACAAAGATAATAATATTAATAATAAATAAACGAAATGTGAACTAAGACTTAGGCATTTCATTTTTGTAAAGTAGAAAAATGTTAAATGACATTATGAACACTACGCTCAGAAATGAGTGTCTTAAAAGGTTTAAATAAGTTGGAAGTTAAAATAACTCAGCAAATTAATGTGATAACATAACCTGTCTAATTATAAAAACAAACTAACAAATTAGTATTATTTTTTTCCATAGTTCTAACAAAATCTTCAAATTAACCACAAGGTACAGTGATTAATGACCAAAACGGATAATAAACGGAAGACATACAAAAATAGAAACGTCTAGATAAATTACGGTATAAATTTAACTCAACAAACAATCACTAAGGCCACAAATTACCTAATCAGCAGAGAGACTGGGAAAGGATTGTGAAATAACATTAATAGAACTGCCTTTAATATTCAACGTGATAATTATATCAGCACTAAACATATCTAACACATTTAAAACATGAAAGATCAATTAACACTGACTGATTCAACAAATCACTTCAATGGCTTTTCTAAATATTTAACACTGTACTCAGGAAAGAACAGATACTAACATTTGTAAAGACAAAAACATAACACCTTAGGAATTAACTGTTAACTTCTTAACACACGCAAACGTTACTAAAGAAGAAGCTGGGATCACTTCAATTTTTGTACGATTCCGTTATCGCAGATTTGTACAAAAACAACCGAATAACCAAATGTTATGCTAAGACAGAAATTGACGCCGACTAAACGGCGCTTAAAGCAATGACTAAAACAAACAAATATCAAAAATCAAACAGACAAAGAACAAGCACACAGATAAACCACACAGCAGCTAGCAAAACCTGAACCAACATTTCAACAGTCCATAATGCATCTACTTAAAACAGCAAGCACGTTAAAGCATATCATCGACTCACTGGTCATAACTACATGATTCCAAAGTATAACTAAACAAGGACACATACGGTGGATACCAAACAATATACGGTGTTAAAAAATGTTAGCAAAAGAGTGGTAAAATTGACTGTAATGATGAGGCAACCAAGTTGACGCTCACTTTCCATAGCAATATGACCAAAGTAATGAAAAGTATCTAGGTAAGCAAAACTAATAAAGAATCAACGGATTTAAACCCTGATAGATAACTAAAGATAACTCTACATCAGAATAAAGTAAATTAACTCAGTAGACAAGAATAACTATTAACAACTAACGAAAAAAATGTTAACTTAAATACTAACAGAAAATGATAAAGTTCATTTTCAGTTATATCATGAACTATAATCAAGACAATAAATAAGTATAGACGACAGTTGTACGGTTAAGAAATAGAAGTATTAAGTTTACTAGAAAATGAAGTTGACGTAATAAAAATAGGAAATAATATCGACGAAATGAAACTAAGTAACCGAGTAAGCACGTGACTAACAGCTAACAAACAAAAACTGTTAACCACGGAAGTAGCAGGGAAGGGAGAAGCTCACTAAAGATAGCAAACACTTGTCAACAATGATGACTTGATAAGGCTAACCAATGGATAAAATACTGTATTAAAAAATGGAAAAACTGGAGAAGCTAAGATCACAAAAAAAATCCAAATCAACGCAATGCTTTTGTGAGCTCCCACCACTTCTGTAACAAGTAACAAACATAACAGCAAGTTCGAAAACTAACATTTGCCTATAAAAGTGATTTGTGTCGGTGACAGTTGAACTTATTTTAACCATTGAACAATTTTAACAATGAAAGAACTAACACGACAGATTACAAAAAAAATACTGAAGACAAATTACACAACTGACCAATATTTATAAGTTAACAAACCACTCAAACAAACAAACAAACAAACAAATAAACCCACATAAAATGAAGATGAAAGAATTTACATACAAGAGGGACAATTGTCTAGCAAATCTCATTGACAATATTACAGCATCGAATGTTTTACGACGCTAAGAAAGACGAACATATGACAAAGTAAAGACTAGTACGAGCAACTAAGATGAGAAAAAAGCACCTTCACTCTAGCACACGCATCAGGTCTTTTATTGAAACAAATTTTATAGCGAATAGAGCAGATGTTTTGTATCAATTCTAAATCAAAATATAAATTGTAATGCAAGATTAGCTAGAAGTGAAATACATCACGACTTTTTTCTATTTACATACACTAGATAAGTTATGTAATTATCTTGCAGGCGACATCATAGTTAAATTACTTAACAATTTAATTGCTAGAAAAAAATACTGAAGATTTCATGTTATAGCGCTAGTATAGTATCAGCTGTAGCATCGTTTGCGACCAGAACAGCCAGCCATCGTTTGCGTAAAGAACAGCCAGGGCTACTGGCAAGTTTTAAAAAGAACCGAAACTGAGGCGCACTCAGATTTCAAAGAATGGCGAGTGTACAAGTTAATTCGTAATGAGTACTGACTTATGACCGCCATTGTGAATTTCTTTCTGGCCTACCCAAACGATGCCAGAAGAACCCAGGAATCACAATATTGTTTAGATCTCATGCCTTGATCTTCACACTCGAAGCGAAGACTTCTCACACGTGCGAAGAACTGGATATAAGTTAAATTGTTTTTGCACATTTTTAATCAAGTCTCATTTGGAGACGTTATCGTGCACCTTCTTTTTAAATTGAGGTAGCTTTTGTAACACCGTGTCTTTTAATCTGTGCTTTTGACATGTTAATGTACAAAATCTTTACAGCTTTAGGATAAAAAGAGAATTTGTAAAAAAAATTAGGTACGAATAAGAGATGCATTGTAAATGAAGGGAAAATAAAAGGACATTTTATACTTGTGCTGGACATCTGTGAATAGCGTCTTTGCTCTGATTTGCATTGCGCTAACTGAGGCAAGAGACAAAGGTTAATGGCATTGCCTTTCGGCTGTAGCTTACTTAGTACCACGTACAATTTACCTTCGGTTCCCTTACTAAAGAATATGCATTGCACATCCTTGGTTTTAGTTCCTTGGGAGCTTCTCACAACAGGAATCCCTCCTGACAAAAACTTAAACTCCCAGATTAGTCTCTAGTTATGAAGTATGGATCTACGAAACAAGTGTGTCAATGAAATGGTAAAGAAATACTGCTCCAATACAAAATTCTGAGCTGTACTTTCATAAGGTTTTGTTTACAGTGCTTCACAAGGTGGTTGTAACTTTTCAATGCGTGACCATTCAAATGAAAGCTACTGAGCAGTACCTCTAGGTGGCACTGTTCATTATTTTATGCAAGGCGCAGTGAACGTTCAGGTCTGTGGATCAAAACCCAATGTGTGAGCAATAGAATGGAAGCTATTGATCAGTACTTTCATGTGGTACTGTTTAAAACGTCAAACGCCGTACAAAGTGCCAGGGTGCTACTAACTTTTAAGTGGGTTAAACCCGTTGTGTGAACGCTAAAATGAAAGCTATTGAACAGTACTTTCATGTGGTACTGTTTATTACGCTGTAATAAATTAACAGTACCACATACGGTACAAGGTGCCAAGGTCCTACTAACTTTTAAGTAAGCAGGTAAAGCCCCAGTGTACGACCACTAGAATCAAAGCTATTGAGCAGTACTTTACCGTGGTACTGTTTATGTTGTATAAGGTGGATCTAACTTCTACGTCCGTGGTTGAACCCTGAATGTGTGACCAAGAAAATGAAAGTTCTGAGCAGCACGTTGATGTATTTAATACGGTGTTGTTTATTTTCCTTTTACGAGGTAGTTGGTTCCAGTTATTACTAATTACTACAGCATTGCGCCTGTCAACTGACCAATCTTTACTTTAACCACCCACATGAAGTGTTTGATGTAAATAATATTTCTGTGGCAGCGCGGAAAAAATGAAATGCACAGTGATTTTAATTTAAGCCAAACTTTACCAGAGCTATTTTTACTGCGAAGCGCACCAATTAATGACGGATCGGAGTACATCATTCAAACAAAAATATCAACAGCTATCCACGCACAAAGCAGCTAAACAGTCAGTGTACTTTACAGTTTTAGCACATATCTCAACAGTTTGTTGCCTCGTACTTCCCTGAGCCGCCCACAGTGTCTTAACATGGTGAGTATTGCCCTGCCTGTCGAGTCCATCTTCAACTGTGAATAAGCCTTGAGGTCTTCATCGATGAAGAAATACTCTCCTGTTGTACACAAGAACAAAACCATATTTCCTTCTATGTTTCATTTCCCTCTATAAGCCATATATCCTGCCATTATTTCAGAACTATACTGCTTGCGAACACAATATTCACGAGTGAATCTTTCAGTTACAGACTCTTACCCAGTAATCATTTGGGAGTTGGCAGTCGAGGAGAGATTGAATACTAGTTTATACTGATATAGCGAGGGTTGGGAAGAAAAGAACTTACTCTGGAATTCCCGAAAATTAAAGGGTACAAATCATCAGCATGTAAGTTAAAATCATTCAGATTAAGGAACAAATCATAGGAAAGAAGACAAAACGCATGAAAACAAGTGATAGAGAAGTATGTTAAAGGAGTTGCTAAACAATTTGTTTCCGCTACTAACTTCACCGATGTATTTTGCTCAAAAATAGCCCATACATCTGTTTGTAGAGCATTATCCAAAGCATTGAACTAATTACCTTCTGTGTCCGGAGTCTCTGCTTCCTTAAAAGCCTGAAGGAACATAGCAAACATTCGGTAAATTCGTCAACAAAACATCGAAAGAAATGTCAAAAAAGGAGCGTAGACACTCATGAGCATTGGTTGATTGCCAAGTGGTCCCTGTTCAATGTTCACGATGTCAGATTGAAGGCGAAATGAGTGCAAAGTTACGTTCGCATTGTTGAAAAAGAGAAAGAGAGCGTGCACGAAACAAGTTTTGTCCACTCTTTCCTTTTGCGTATTCACCTCGCATTCTGAGAAATTGGCGTCCGTAGAACAGGTTGTGGTTTGGAAAAGGTAACAATTCTCCAACTCTTCCCCTCCCGCCTTTTCGTTCCATTTGTACTGCGTTCTTCTTTCTCCTCACAGCTGGCAGTCAGTTTTTCTCTTGAAATCAGGCAGGGAGTATGAGGTAAGCCGTTTCCCATACTGCCCCTTACGTTCCCGTTCACATTTAAACACTAGTCTACCCCAAGAGAGAAAGATTGGCAGCAGCAGTCTATTCTTCAACTATCTCTTGGAGCAGGCCAAGTCAAATAATTCACGACATATAGGGTGGGAAAGTATTTGTGGACTTTTCTTTCTCTGGCCAGCTAGTGCTGCTACAAGAAATTCAGATGGTAAATATTAGGGAGTTTAAAGACCACGACGGTGACGCCGAGGACAACGCCGGTTAAAAAATGATCTTATATTTTACCTTCGAATCCCGCGATACCCCCAAAGTCATTTAGTTTGTTTCTCACTGTCAAAATTACCTCGAAACTGAATATGGAACACAGTGTTAAATTCGGAATATAAATTTAAAAAATTAGCCGTTGTCGTTCACGTTCTCCAGACAACGCAGAATTTGGTCATTTCACGTTGTTGGTTTGCACAGGACGGCAAGGAAATGTACCAAGAATTATAATGCACGTGCACAGCCATTGTTCTGCTCATTAAACCTTTTGTTTAGCGACGTTCCCGTTGCCTTTGCCGTCGTGGTTTTCTTAAACTCGCTAATAATTATGTTGTGTAATTCGGTAAGAACAGTAACGTCCGCGTACCTTGTATTTCTTCATAACCGGCTCCCCCATGGCTGAACGAGGAAGGCGTAGAATCTTATACTTTGCTGTGATAACTTTATGGATTTCATCTATGGCATTATTGGCTTGATCATACGAGACGCGCCCTTTGATATACCTGCAGTATTATGAGCAGAAAACACTCACTATGAATGCATGCTTAACGATGGAAAGACGAGGTAAAAGTTGCAACAACAGGCATGCATTCTCGTATTCCTATTTTACAGGCTTCCCATACAAGGGGAGAAAGAGCTATAATATAAAATTCTGATCATGTAATCAACGCATTGACTGGTTGTGCAGTCGTGGCATTTCATTTGTTTCTTGCATTCATAGCCAAATAAAAACACTCCGAAAAGCTTGCGACAGTTTGAAAGTTTTGGGTACGTAGACCTTGCCTATGTACAACATTTTCTACTGACTAGTTGTGAACAGACCCAACGCAAAGGGAATATAAGAGAGTGTTTGAAGGAGCAATATTGACAGGATTTACGATGTACCCAGTTAAAAATGCACCTTGGTTACTTTGGGATTCCTTTGATGCACCATGATCTGAGTGATCTGACGTCATTGAAAGGGGTAAATCAATTGAACCAGGCGCACAAAATTAGATTCTGGTAAATTTATTGGAAGGGATTCTTTCAAATGCTTCAACGATGTTTTGGATCATTATATATATGGATCATTATACCCTCTCCCAGGGTAATTTTACCAGGAATAGTTTATTCCTTAACTAGAAATAGTGTAAACCTATCAAGGCCAGCAATCTTTGGTGATAGGATCTTTCCAGGATCCATGAGTGATATTTGAAGGTCTTTCCGGATATTTGACATCATGAGGATTTTACAAAGATCTTAGCAAAACAGCAAATCAGTCCTTCTTTAAGGCAAAGCGTGAAACTTTGTAAATAATGCCCTATCTAATTGTTAAATTATCTTAAAATTAGTTTTATATTATATATTAGCTTTATTATCGTTAAATTAGTTTTGGTAATATCATTGTTTTTCATCTCTTTTCTTGTTTTTAATTTTTATTATGATTTTCAGGGCCCCACTGAAAACTGCCAAGGCAAGTGGGCTCCCTGGATAGATATTTTTATTATTATTATTATCATTATTATTATTATTATTATTATTATTATTGGCATATTGGCATTATTAGTATTATTACCGATATTGACGTTGAAACCCAGGAGGGAGCCATTATGTAAACACTGTTGAAATAGGTTTTAATAGTTTATTTCTTTTACTTACTTTTACCTTGTATATA
>Ga0126338_10000774_pt1 | contig 18640 bp, 13 predicted proteins | sample OrbCmetagenome_2_FD_92529 | JGI IMG/M metagenome (GOLD analysis project Ga0126338, IMG submission 92529) | Coral microbial communities from Petempiche,Puerto Morelos, Mexico - Orbicella C C metagenome | ecosystem: Host-associated > Invertebrates > Cnidaria > Coral | place: Petempiche,Puerto... | reverse complement strand
CAACTGGAGCAGAAAACAGGACGATGTCCCGATTGATATTCAACCCCAATAAATAATAACAAAATGGTAATAATGATTATAATCGTAGAGGTAGTAGTAAAAGTAGTAATAATTATCATATTATTATTATTTCATATATTCACTTGCATTCTTCACCATCTACTGGTATACTACGAACTCAAAGTGACCAGATCCCAGTTGGCTTGATAGCTCAGCTCGGTAGAGCAATGCACCGGTATCGCAGAGGTCATGGGTTCGAATCCCGTTCAAGCCTGAATTTTTTTCAAGGTCAAATTTCACAACTTTTGTTTGTATAACTGCGATGATCAATCATGCCTTTATATTATTCACGCAGTTCAAATATATGATCTTTCATGTATTCCATGTAGAAGTTATTACAGTCACCACAGGACTTTGAAAGAACTATGCAAACAATAGTCTTACCATAGAAGGAATTTTTGATTTCCTGGAGGGATGAAGGAAAACGCTCAATTCTCAAGGGTAGAGCGAGGTCAGTTCTCTCAGCCATTGCGTCCGGAGTCTTGATTCTCATATCGGCTGTCATCGGTGAGGTGAGCGCAAATTTAATTGCCACTTGCTTGGTGTATTGTTCTGATCGCCTCACCCAAGCGAACTGCTGAAGCAAATAACAGATCTGTGGCTCCCAGTTGTAGAAAAATCTTCTCCATTCCTCAGGGACCTGCAGATTATTAGAGATAAATCGAGATAAGACAGATAAATCGTTTATTAAACTCACAGCTTGCAGCTATAAGCTGAATTACTTGTGTTATATACTACATGTTTAAAAAATTCAAACTAGAAAAATTCCTAACTATACATAAAAAGATTATATAATAATAAAATACATCAACTAGTATAAAATTCTAGTTACAATTGTTGTTTAGAAAGGAAACTTTTGAGCCTAGCCTTTCAGCGGAACGAATTGCAAAACAAAAAACGAGAAAATTTTACCACTTCTTATCTCCTCTGTGTTTTGAACTCTAAGGAGCTGTCCTTAACTTGAACACCGCACGTCTTTGAAATTTTAGGACTTTCCAGCTTCTAAATGCATTTTTTGATTTTATCCTGGATGAATCAATCTTCAACGAATTTTCCTTAACATTTCTTTAATTCCGCCATCTTGCGTTGAGAATTTTATATTTTAAAAGCCAACAAGATTTGCACTCGCGCGTGGTGATTTGCATATATCAATTGTGTCTATGGATATTACCTCGTTTAGTTTGTTCAACACACTCGGTTTGGTGAAATGCTTATCCCTGAATTTCGTTAAAGGTTTTTTTGTGTCTAGTAAATGATTAGTATTTCATGGGAGAATCACTTTTACGCTTGGCTAAATCCATATACTAATCTCGCGTTAATTTTCACCCATGTTAATGCAAGGTATCGAGTTTTAATGACAGTTGTTACCTCTGTCCAATCAAACTGCAGGCGCAAAGTCTTGCCCTGGTCTTGAACTTGTCCAGTCGCGGAGACCTGGTACTGAAGTTTCCCTCTTCCAAACTGCAATGTCATTGTCTGACGGTTGACAGTGCATGTGAGCATGCAATTTTCACATCCGGGTGCTTTTGTGCCATCCACCCGTATCACCAGTTGCTGGTTTGCTTTGGTGTAAGTTATCGTGTACGGGATTTGACGAGCTACTGTTCCTGAGGAAGCGTCAATTTGGCCGCGGACTTGAATCTCTGTGACGGCGTAAATGAAGTACAAAACGTTGAAGGTAGAGTCTACATACGAGCCAAGTGGCTCATAAGCCCGGAGCCTATCCCGGTTTCCGTAGCGTGAAGTGACTATAAATATTTCTACTTCCCCCTAGATGGGATGCTAGCCCATCGCAGGGTTACCCCAAGCATTAAATTCGCCGGTAACCATTCATACCCCTGGTTGGAGAGAGGCACTGTGAGAGTAAAGTGTCTTGGGCAGGAACATAACACAATGTCCCCGGCCAGGGCTCGAACCCGGACCGCTCGATCCGGAGTAGAGCGCACTACTAGACCACCGCGCCTCCCAGACAAAACGTGAAAGGCTCATATCATTTCTTCACCTTACGTATCACAAAAAAATTAGAATTCAGTTATGTTTAGTATCTCACCTTTCTCGTCATTTTTGTCCACCTCATGTTTCCAGTGTACAGCGGTCGGTTTGTCTGCGGCGGGAGCCATGGTAACGCGCAATTCAGTCAAAGCAACGGTTGGGAAGGCTGGGACTTGCTCAAGCCTCAACGCGGGAAGGTCTGGGACTTGTCCTTCTACGCACCACTGCACTCCAAAATAGTTCTGTCCTTTGCAGGTCTTTTGGATCTGAATTGATGAAACACAAGATAGACCAGGTAAAAATGTTACGGTATCTAGAAAGGTTACATACTTAATAGAAATAATCTAAACATGTTCTGTTTTCAGAACATAATGATCAAAACTGTGGAACGCTAGGACTCCAGACGTTCTTTTGAAGTCTTTTAAAAACGGCACTGTATTTTTCAACGAATGTAGTATTGTCAAATTGAGTTCAGTTCACAAATCAAGGAAGAAACTGTGACCTAAGATCCGAGACCGGAGTAAGAATTTCCTGAGGCAATAGGTGCCAGCCTGTTTTCGGGTTTCACTTCCAAGACGCCAGCTTTAGAGATTGCAAATGTCCGTAAATACAAATAGGACAATATCCATTTCGCAATAATTTAAACTGATCCCCAGGGCACTTTTCCTTCAAACGTGGGAAGGGAGAGGCACTCTGGGGACGAGTGTGGCACTCATCATTCTGCAGTTATTTCAGTGTTACCTTTTTGAGGTGAGGCGTCTCAAAATCCATGGAAACCTGCTCATGAGTTATCTTGCAGTTCTCTGGATTCTTCTGTTGGACATATGCTTGCGTGTCGTATCTGCAGCAAAAAGTATTTCACCAAAAAACCGAGTTTTAACTTACACATGTTAGATGATTTCCGCAGAACATTCGAGCAATAACGGCAAAAATTAAGTTACCAAAGAAACCTCATGGCATAATAATATTTTGAATGCAGCTAAGAAGAACTTATCGAGATTTAAGCTCTCAGGCTGACCCCTCGAGAGAAAATTGAACATGAAGTTATCCATATTTCAATTAAAACAGACGTTTCGCGGTAGTTAAAAACACAATAACACACGCTTTAAGCATTCTTACGAGGTTTGACATTAACTTTTTCGAGAATGCTTGAGAATTTAATCGCGGGGTCACTTAGAGAAATGAACTAAAGTGAGTTGTTTTAAATAGTGTTCCAAAAGTTACTGTGCTATGAGAAGATTTTTAGTAAATAATTTTTTGCACTTATTGCTCGAACTTTGAGCGGAATCCGTCTTAATTGCCATGCTTTTTTTAGCCGGACAGGCCAGAGAATTTGTTTCATTTCAAGGTAACAAAAATCGAGGAAAAATATTCATGTAGGCTCAAAAATGGCTCGATATTATAAGTAGAAATGAAATGATAATTTGTCTTGTGAATCGAGGGCTATGCAACTAACACGTGAAGCAGTACAAACTCAATTCAAGTGCCACACCATCTTACACCATCTTCGCATGTATTCAGATCATACCCGAATTATCCGTCTCTACTGGGCTGTAATCAGCTGAGGTCTTTAAAAGGAGGGGTGCTGGGTGAGGCAAGGAAGTCACTACCCCCTTTCCCATACACAGCAAAGAATTTACAGGCAGAATTCTTAGCATTGTCCTTAGTGAGTTATTTCCTCAAAAAATGTCAAGGGAAATTACACGCATTTTTTAAAGAACTTTTAATATTCTCATGTCTTGCTAAGGCGAAACACGCCTTCAGAACACGGTTCAACTCTAGCTGGGTGTGGTTGCTGAAACAGTGCCTTTCTCGTCCTGCCGCCCCCATCCCCACCCCCAGTCATTCCCCACCCAATCTATTACCAGCCACTGGCTTGAGTACTCTGTGCTCTCCTATAAATTAAACAGACTTGAACTTACTTTATGTGAAGGATGTCACGTTGTTGTTGTGGTAGATTATAATTAATGGTGTATTCCTTGCCAGCCTGGAAGGTCACACCAAAATTCTGATCAGGGTTAGCTTGTGCAGCGGCTTTCACCTGTAGTCCCATGCGTAAGTATGGCGTGTGGATTCCAACTTGCTGATGTTCGTGAGCGCCAATGCTAAAACAGAAAATATTGGAATAACTTTAGAATTAAAGAGATGGAGAGATTCCGGAGAAATTTACTTTGTTTTCCCCAAATCAGTCAAAGTTGATGTTTGTACAGTTCTATAAACGTACAAAGAAAACTTGACTTTTTTTTTGTCTGAGGAAATAGATTTAAGACAAGAATCACAACAGTACAGCAGTAACTGAGTTCCTACTTTGGTGTGATCTCCGCATTGCCGGTTAGTTTCTGGAACTGTAGAAGGCTGGTTATAGATGGTTCAACGTCCATGTTTGCTTTGGCGGTCGCCTTGACAACTGCCGCGGATCGATATTGGAAATCAAGGGGGACACCGCACAGGGTGGGTACCATACGACGGGCATTGGCAAGCTGGAACGCTTTCTCTAGTCTCTGGGTAAATTGGACTCCCTTCGTTGTAATAACGATTCCTGTGGTATAATAATTCACACACATTGTTAGATTTACATTCAATTACTTGTATTTTAGGGAATTTTTCTGCTGACCGTATTAGTAACTTGGTATAGGTGATTCGTTTGTTGAGCCCCCAGTTGAAAATGTGCTCCGTGAGTAACCAAAAACAAAAAGAAAAACAAAAACGCTGTGTTTCTTTTTACCAATCAGAATCAAACGAAAATCACACTTGACTTGGCTCTCGCGCATTTTTCCGCGCTGAACTCGAATTCTGATTGGCTCATTACGTCTTTCTGATCGACCATTGTGATATGCAAGTAATCTATCAAACACAACAGACCGTGTTTGATCACTTTTCTAAACACCGAGAAGAGAGTTGAGAATACGACGCGTAGCGGAGTATTTTTGGCAAACTTCGAGGTATTTGGAAATGTGATCAAACACTGTCTTGAGTGTTTGATATATCTTCTCAATCGAAACTAAAACTAAGGAGAAAACGGAGAAACACCGTCATTATTCCCTTTGTTTAAGCTTGATGAATTATGAATGAGTTTGAGAACGTGAGATCGCGTTGCTCTCGCACCGTGTTATCGATAAGTTCTACCGTGTTTGCTTTGAAGCCCCGTCCACTCTACACCGGAGGAATTTGAAAACAGAGGTTTCACTCTGAAAACGCATCAAATGTTCTGCGTCCACACCACGCCGGAGAAATTTGAAAGCGCAACAATCACCGGTCATTTTGGATTTGTGTTTCAGGTAAACTCGAGCAGGGAAATATCACGATTGACGTAACGTCATTGTTTTCGAAAAGCTTCGTTTTCAAAATGTTTTCCGTCCACAGTGAAACGCAAAGCCGACGTTTTCAAATTTCCCCAGTTTGAAGAGCGTTTTCGAAAGGCTTCATTTTTGTGACGGATTAGTGAGGACGGAAGGCCCAAACGGTGAAATAAAGCTCCATTTTCAAATTCTTTCCGCGTAGTGTGGACGGGGCCTCAATGTTTGCTTTAATTTTTATCGGCTACGCAATGCCTTATGTGTTGGCATTGCAATTACAATGCCTTATGGGTTGCCTTATGGTGTAGAGAAGTTATACCGATAGCTTTTTACCTGCGTCAGCGTATTCAATTTTATCTCTCTTTCCCATAAGAAGATCAGCAATGCCCTGTCCAAACTGTTTGATGTTCTCTTGTTTGAATTCCATGTACTTCACTTCATCCCCGAACAGCTTCATGTAAGCCGACATGTGTTGAGGGCACTAGAAAACGTGCATTATACATTTAGCGTTTGGAATTCCTATTTAAATAAATATCCTCTCTTGCTTATAGATATTATTAAAAACTGGACCATTAGATAATGCAATTCGAAAGTTTCATTGGCTTAGCCATCACGGGCTATGAGCCATTATACCATGCTGTACAAATATGGTAAACGTACGCCTGATTTTTGGGGGCGTATATATTTTTATTTTATTTTATTTTAGTTTAGTTTGCTATAATTTGGGGACGTTTTTAACGAAACAATTATTCCACTCGTGCTTGTTGGATATAAGATGATTATAGCCAACTCATATCCAACGCGCGCTCGTGAGATAATTGTTAATTATCTCATTCAAACCTGTACAGAGGGGAACGAATTTTATTCAAGAAAAAGAAAACGTGTACCGTGTTTCTATCGAGTTATAGAAACACAAGTGGAAGTTTGAGAGAACGGGAAATGCTGTGGGAACACAAGCTGACAGGCTGGTGTTTCCACAGCTTTTTCGAGTCCACCCAAACTTCCATGAGTGTGTGTGTATTGAACAATTAGATTATGAGCTCGAGATTACCACGCATAGAAATCGAGAGCGAATAATCTAACTGTTTTAGTATAAATTTACTAGTCGTCCAAACCTTTATCTAAATCCTCTTCACAGACGCTTCGAAAACGCTAAGAAGCGGCTGTTATTTTGTTAACATGCGCACACTGCTACACTACTCAGTTAGATTGTAGCCAATCAGTAGAACGGCAAAACGTAGCCAATCAGAGAACGGCATTTGTGATAGAACGCTGGTAGATTTATACTAACGGCTGATAGTGTACGAGTAGCCCAGCCAATCAGATTGGCCAATAATGGCCAATTCACTTTATGAGACACGCCTGCAGGGAATCAAGTCCAAGATGATGAATACAGCTACCATGATTCCCTGCGATCGTGTCTCATAGAGAAAATGAACCATTTGACAAAATTCGATTATTTAAAAAAAGAAACTTTTTAAGAAGGAATCCACCAGAGGTTAGAGTAACAAATATCTTCCCAGAAAAGTATTTCTAACAACACCAAATGTCGACAACAAATTTTGAAGTTTATGTTAAAGACTTGAAAGTACTGGTGAAATGAAACTGATGATGAAATTTTACCTGTATCGGCACAATTTCTCTGAACTTTGAAATTTATTTTCTCGAGTTCCCATATGAATTGGTTTCTGTATTATTTCAGGTAACTATATTTTAAGCTGTGGGAAAATATAAAAAGGACTGTAAAATACCTAAAATTATTCTGGTACAAGGTTTTTGTCCTCTAAAATCTGATATTATTGGAGTTGCTATTGACTTTCGTCTTAAAACACTTACCTTTTGGCCGTCGGAGTCTGGGGATGAAGGATCTTGTTGGGTTGAAGGTCTATAAGTTGCCGTGGGCCGCGACGACATGGGACGAGATGAGGGTCGCGTGCTCTTTTTGCTGGCTGCACGGCGTGTAGATTGTACGGAGGGTCGAGAAAAGATAGTAGCTTTGGTCGAATGTTTTGTGGGACGCCTGGTTGGTTTCTTAACCTCTTCTTCTTCATCACCTGAGGACTCTTCGTTCAGCCACAAGAGCATGTTACCCCATAAAGATCGCTTGTGTCGCTTGCGGACTTCGGATATCACTTGTTCAATGATTTGATCCATGTTTTCGATTCGGGCGCCAAACTAAATGTGTGTAAAAGGGAGAGTAAACGATTACTAAGTAGTGTCTAAGTCTGTGAATGAAACCCCCCACGTGTGACCATTACAATGAAATCTGTTGCGCATTTTTATCGTTTGGTGTTGTTCATTATGTTGCGCAAGGTGGTTATTACTTAAACAATTGAGTAATACTCTGGTGTGGTACTGTTCGTTGTCCAAGGTGATTCTATCTTCTAAGTCTGTGAATGAAAACCTAGTGTGCGACCATTTAAATGAAAGCTATTGCGCTGTACTTTCATGTGGTACTGTTTATTATGCTGTACAAGGTGGCTCTAACTTTTAAGTCTGTGGATGAAACCCTAGTGTGTGACCATTCAAATGAAAGCTATTGAGCAGTACTTTCATGTGGTGCTGTTTATTATGTTGTATAAGGTGGTTTTAACTTTTACGTCTGTGCATCAACCCCTAGTGTGTGACCATTCACATGAAAGCTGCTGAGCAGTACTTTCATGTGGTGCTGTTTATTATGTTGTTCAAGGTTGTTATAACATTGGAGTCTGCCGATAAAACGAAAATGTGTGATTTTCATCTGGTGCTGTTTGTTTTTGTTCACTATGCTACAACTAAAAATTTAAAATACGCAAGGTTTGAACTCTTTCAAGGGTTTTTAATTCCCAATTTTATGGAAGCTTTCTTTGCATTGTTATCATGAACATTAGTTCACGACAATTTGTTCAGCCTTGATGATAGGTTTGTTAATTCTCATCACCTATGCATTTGATATGTCTCGATAATGTAGGGAGAAATTAAAATCCAAGCGCTTTTTGTTAACTTCTGTATGGAGCCAGATACTAGTATTCAGTTTTCCGCTTATGTCCGCTAACTTACTAAAATGTACAGAATACAACGGAAAAGTATGGCTTAATAAATGAGTCTTGCACACTTTTGATGCGCGTCGTAACAACGTGAAAATCACGTGCAAGGTGAGCCGTGGCATGGAGAAAATGTAACCATCGCTAATACATGACATAGTTATCGCTAACACAGTAATTTACCTCTAAAGCGTTCATCTTGTAGCCCATCATGTTCAGCTGGATCCTTGCATTCATGTTTCGAGGCAGCATGCTGTCTGGTACGTTCATTTTGTTCGCCTCCAACTCAAATCCGGCTTGAAACTTTTCTATTTGTTGAGCATGAAATATCAACAAAGTTAGTTGTTACATCTTAAAGCCCTCCGCGAAGCTTAGTTCCTCAAAAAACCAGCGCGTAGTCCCAGTAGAAGAATTATCTAAACTACCCCACCCCCCTTCCAAACTGGATGGAATACTGGTTTATCCTGGCAATGATTTCGTCTAGCAATAATTTTACAGTACCAACAGTATTGCGCAAACGTTATGCAAACAAATGTCGCGCTTTGTCTCACAAATGTCGAAATTTCGATGAAATTTCGCCGAATATTCGAAAACCACCAACACCTGTCGAAACAAAAATTCGCCGAAATTTCGCGGATGGAACCACTCCTAGGTGGAGAGAGGCACTTGGACAGTATATGCCCCCCAGAACATAATACAATGAGCCTACACTAAGTGTTTTCGAGCCCATCCCAGGCTACTCGATCCAGGGCCTAACGCACTGTCCGTTACACCAGTGTGCTTTTCTCAGCACGTGTGCATTTTTTTTAAAAGATTAAATACAGTGACTAGGTTCTTACCTGAATGATAAGCAAATCGCATTCCTTTGGAGTAATCCAGTCCATAGCTCATCCTAGGCATTAGACGGAGGGCTAGGCGAGCCTGCATTGACCTAAAACAACAGTCAGCAGTTCATGTTAGCTGCGCATGTCTAGAATTGATGCTATTTCATAGCACAGTTGTCTAACGGAAGCGACTTATAGAATGCTGACCTACTATACAATCAAGTTCCCTTTTAAAATTTGGAAGCCTGATTCGAAATAATGCAGTATTTGTAAACTAAATTTTAATCTAACATATGTTTTTCTAAACCAGTTATAAAACACAACCATATATCTTCGTTTCTGCATCTTTTCCTCCGAAAAATCTATGGGAACATAAAATTTCCACTATCACTGTCTTAAGAGACTTGACAGAAAATGATCAACAAATCACCTTCTCTTTGTCAAAACGTTGTTATGATAGGCAAGGGCCCACAGATGTGATATAACGAACGAGGCCACTTGGTTACTGCGGGGGCCCTGGATCGGGTTAGTAATCTCTCGTTTCACGATGTTCGCGACAGCTTGCAGTGTTGGAAAGTTGGGTTCAGAGTTCAGCAGTAAACTGAAAATGGCCATGCGTAGTTCAGGGCTTTCTCTAGCGTCAGCAAAGACAGAAATCAGCCGTCGAGTAGCCTGAAATGAAATTGAACAAAAGAGAGATGTAAAGCTGATTATGAAGATAAAATAAATGACTACGTTTTGTTCACAAGTAATTCAAGTAAAGGTAAAGGTAAACTTTATTTAGCCAGGGTGGCCCATTCAGCAATGAGGCTGATATCCAGAGCGGCCCTGGACTAAAAATATAATAATTAAAAATACAAGACATCGTGATAATTTAAAAATACAAGATAAAATTTAAAAAATACAAGATATAAATTTAAGAATACAAGTAATAATTTAACTTGCTTCGTTATAACCATTTTCTTATTTTTCATACTGAATGTTGTTTGCTTCTCTATATAATTATTATACTTTTGTAAATCAAATCAACCAGTCAACCACGATATTATTTTTACTATTCATGACTTCTTTCTGTTTTCCGTGATGAAGTCGATAAATAAATGCTATTCCTTCAAGTGTTGCATAAAGCTGAAAGTGCATAAAATTTTTAGCTGAGACTTGTAAGTTAACTAAAACTAAAATTAGTTACTTTGTTTGTTACTTGCATGAAAGATAAAAATTTCAATACTCTCTTACGAAAGGGCCTAAATTGCTTACTTTTTCTCTGGCCGCCGGAAGGATGCGCCTGAGAGCCCACACACATTCCACTCTGATCCGCAGATCCTGTTTGCGGTTCTCCAGGATGCCTTGTAATTGTTCTCTTGCTTCGGTGCTTGCCGCGTTCCCAAGAGCTTGTATGTACATCACCTTCTCATCCGCTTTGGTTTGTTCGCTGGCAAGGAGGTCCTTAATTTTCTGTTGATATAAGATTTTAGTGGGAATATGTTACTATGGACACAGACGACGTCACGAGGACATACCACCCTCCTTGTATTGCTTGCAATGTTTTGCTTTCGGGAGTCTAGTGTGAATATACGCGTTTATTGTAATTCTATAAGTTTTCTTATTTCTCGTTATAGTTTAGCATATGTACCTCAGTATAGGTGAATATTTGCTGACGTCACTGTTTACAGTTTCCGCATTAACGTACGACTTTGCGCAGAGAAGGCTTCTCACTAGACACAAACATTTAAAGAGCTTGTGAAACTTAGTAATTGGTGAAATTTATGGCTCTTTGGGTGTCATATTCGAGGGGAAATTGGTGTGACAGCTATCTTGAAGTGTTGCATTACCTGGATGCATTCCTTGCAGGCAGCCTTGGCTTTGGTGTCCTGCTGGAGACTGGGTCTCTGCTTGATCCTGTGTACCAGGGCCCCGAACGTCAGCATGCACTGGCGGCGGCATGACGCGTCCTCGTGTACTTTAGCGTGGTTACATAGTGCCTAGATTACAAAAACAAGTTAACAGTTTCTTACATCTTGAAGACAATTTGAAAGAATGTATTTTATCTCCAAACCTCGCAAGGTTTATACATACAATTCCCTAAAAGTTTCACACGGGGGATATGTCTCCGATTTATTCAATTCTCTCCTTTTCAGCCAAAGTCTAAGACTTGTGCTAAAGGATTTTTTCACATTGAGCACGTTGAGATTTTAACAGTCGTCTGTCATTTTGTATTTCTGTTTGTTTTTTAACTTTTTCGTAAAATGTTCTTAGAAACTTCTTGCTCATCATCTTTCAAACCCCAAATCAAGTTCATGGGCATCAAAACCTGGGCCAGGTTGTTCAAAAGTCGGTTAACGCTAACCCAGGATTAAAAGTTAACTGACCGAAGTATTAATTTTTCTTGCATAAAAATGTTTTTTACTGCTTACTTTTTGTGTAGTTTGAGCTTAGTCAAGCTCAAACTGAAGGACAAACATTATAAACAGCAATCCTCACCGACAATTTACAAAACTCAAATCAAAATTCTCGCTAATCCTGGGTTAGGTTAATCGGGCTTTGAACAACCCGGCCCTGTAGTTTAGAGAAACAGAGAGTTTTGTTTCCCCAAGACCCTCAATGTTCCCCGAGGTGAAGACTCCTAACTCAGAAATAGAAAAAAAAAACTGCGAAAAAATTATTTGCTTGACGTCGGAAGGCACAATAAATTTGCCGCGGGTTTCAATGTGCACGACCTCATCACGTGCGAGTCGAAAGTTGTTGCTCCCTTTTGTTCGCCCTAGGAGTTTTGACCCACGACACGTGACACGTTCTCCTCCAATCGGAAAACATATTTGAGTTAACGACATAACTTGTCACTCACCCAAACAATATTGACGTGGGCAGCGGTGGGTCTCGAAGCTGATGCTAGTCCCAGGAACACTCGTTTGAGGTCATCTGGTTTGTTTAGTTTCTGTTCTTTAAACTTCTCCCACAAGACTTGGGCTGCCTCAGCGGTGCCCGCGTAGGCCAGTGCATCAATGCAGAACTTCCTGTTAAACAGAGTTTGCGTTGTCACGACAACTATGTAATGCATCTTTCATTGCATAGCAAGTCACTTTATTCTCGCTTTTTGAATTGTTCTTATGATTTACATTTTTTTACTTCTTTATGACATAAAACAAATAGTTTCCAAGTAAAAATACCGTGCATCTGTTCAGTAATGGATCACAGAAGACGTCAAAATGTGGTAAGAACATCAGTGACACACTCGGCTATCGCCTCGGATACAACCTTTTTGTTCTCATCATATTTTGACGTCATCTGTGATTTATTACTGAAAAGACACACGGCAACAAGGAATCTACCTGTTTTATATAACAAAGAAACAAAAAAAATGACAGTGATTTATCCGGTGGATAGCGTTACAGTCCACCTTTCCAACAACCCAGGCCAGAGGTATAGTTATGACCTGACTGATTAACGATGGCTTGGAGAAACATAGTCCTCAGTGCTTACAGTTAGTTTAAGACGTTTTGTTGTGTTTTAAAACTTATTAAAGTTCTAGTGTATGTTTAACCAACACAGGTTTAAGAGTTATCCGAAGTATTAATTTTTCCTGCATAAAAATGTTTTTCACCACTTGTGTTTTGTGTAGTTTGAGATTGTTCAGACGGAAAACTGAAGAGCAAACAACATAACCAGAAAACCTCACCGAAAAGTTACAACACTGAAAACAAGATTCCCGCTAATACTGGGCTAGCTTAATCGGGCTTTAAACAACGCGGCCCAGCTCTTTGTGTTGCCTTATTAAATTCTTGTTTCTAGGCTCTTTGATTCTCTGAAAACGCAGTAAAAAAACCATAAAAAAAAAACGTGAAAGACAGGGGTTTCATTAACGATATCAGCAGGAGGACAACTGGTTTTCACTTGCGGACAAAACTTTTTGAACTGAATTTCACTTTGAGAAAAAAACCTTCCTCTAAAGGGTCAGACCAGGAAGGCAAAATCGTCCTCACAGTTGCTCAATTTGCCCGAGGCCTTTTCCCTAATGAAACCCCAGGGAGAACGCGCGCATTTTGCCTTACCCCTCGGGTTGGTCCTGCCGTGCCAGCATCATATCAGCCAGTTTCCTCAAAGTTGCTTCGTTGCACTGTCTCAACTGCGCCACCAAGTTTGCAAACTTCTCCGCAGCCTGGTGACCCGATCGCTGTTGAATTGCTGCGCGCATATCGGTTACAGTAGCTTCCGCCTAAGTGCCAGAAAAGTTAGTTAATAACCACTTAAAAAATTGTTGACGCTCTTCATGGTAACGAATTAATATATCAATCATCATTTTCTCAAGCGTTACATTTGCACCACTTCCATCCTCTGTCGTTATCTAATCGTCACGTAACACACTGGAGTAGTTCGCTGCGTGACTTCGTCTAAGAACAACAACAACAAGAACACACTCTCACCAGAGTAGAAAAACTCTTAGCTACAAAGAAAGATAATTAGAACAGAAAATTAGGTAAATTCACCCAGAATAACTTAAAATCTAATCGAGTTAGGTGAAATCACGGTATTGCGTAACCACTGGAGAAATTCTGAACAACTGTCAACCACGAAACATTTGTAGCTTTTTAATATTTTGTGAAATTTTTGAAAGTAGCTTTGCGTTGCTGCGCTTCAAAAACGCAAAATATTTTTTTAAAAGAGATAAGGACTTTCTCTAAATCTGGCCAAGTTTTAACTGTTGTGTAAAAACATATCTGGGAAATAAAATTGTTATTTCTATCTTTTTTCTCTTTGAAAAGATCCTTAAGATCATTTCAATTGTTGGTTGTAACTGCGACTGCCTTGAAATATTTATTCAAATCCGATGAAGCGATGTTTTGCCTTTATGAAGTGCTCTCTGATTGGTCGCTTACCTGTTTAGCTAGTTCTTCTTGCCATTGAGCGTTCTGTCGAGCTAGTTTCTCAGGATTCTCAACTACAAGTCTGTGAGTTGTCTCCTTTATCAGTGTGGCCACTAAAGGCAAAAGAGGCTTTTTAGTCAAATCCAAATTTCTCCTTTCTTACTGCCTTACATTTGCTTTGTATCAATTCTAAGAATTTGGAGGTTCATCACGGATATAACACCTTTTTGACGATTCTCTTTATTCTCTTCACCTGAATACGTGACAATGACTCGATATTGTAAGGAGAAAGTAGGGTTTGACTATACTCACCAGCTTGCCCAGCTGCAGCCGTGCCCTGGTACTCGAGGCATTGCCTGTTTGTTGTAAACAAAGCACAAGTTCAGACATTTTGATAGAAAAATGAATTTTACCAGCAATACTATTTAGAAGGATGTATAAGTAGGTAGATCTTTATGACGTGACGAAGATTTCGTCAAACATATTTTTTGTCGCTTGTTTCGGTTTGTTTTAGTTGAACAACAGAAAGGAAACCATTCCCTCAACCCTCCCCCTCCCCCACAGGGGGTGACTCCCATATAAAAAGACGGGGGTGGTCGTCGGAAGTTTTGAAAAGAAGCCCTATGAGGTACCAAGATCCTGATATGTTAGCATGGCTTTAAATTGTTTTCACTCCTAAGAGGCACCAATTCTAAAGCAACACGTTAACTGGCACACAATTGTTAATACCCAAAGTCAATCAGACAAGAAGTGACTGACAAACCAAGGCACCGTAATACAACACACTGATTACGATGCAACACTGATTTAATGTGAATTTGCGCTTAGCTATGGTGGTGCACTACAATAGTTCACCAGCTAGTTTACGGGTATATCACTTGAAAAGAAATATTAAAATAAAATGAATATGGAGTGACAAAAATTGGCTAAAACTAGTTAAAATATTGAAAGACAGTTAAAACTTCCTTTACAAGCCTAAAATTAATTAATAAATCGTCAGAATGATTAACTTATATACACCGCATTATGTAAGTCCTGTCAAATCTAGTTTTTTTAATACTATTTTTAACAGCGTTGTAAGTTTTAACAGTTCTTTGATGTAAGATAGGATTACCTCGAAGATTTCTTAACTGAAGCCCAAAATTTCCTAATGTGGTTTGATAAATGCAGAAGTTTGTTAGCAGAATTTGGACATCAAACTTAGTATTAAAAGTTTGAGTGCAAAAGGTTCCATAGAGACAAAATATTTTTTTTCTGCAATTTATTTTAGGAAGGTAAATATGGAAGTTATTTAACAGGATTCTGTTGTTTACCTGGCTCTAGCGGTCACTTGGCCATCTGAACGAGAGAATGGAGTGACCACGTGCTCCTCGACAGCTTGTGTTGTTTTGATTATGTAACCCGCCTTGGCAGAGCCAGTTAGTGTGTGTTCAATCTGACCAGCCGAGCGGTGGTATGGGGCATAGCCCGTGCTCTGTTGAAGAAGGTGTGACAGTGAAGACCTAGCTTATTTAATTTCAAAGCTTTTCTAAACACTTGTCTAAAATATCAGTAGACATGGTTTTCTTTCTTTAAAGTCAGCACAAGCGACTTGGTCAGCAGTTGTAAGCGCGATGGTACAATTTTTTACGTAATATATATAACACGAAAGACCATGTTTGACCACATTTCCAAACACCGAGAAGAGAGTTGAAAATACACAGTGGAGTATTTTTATGAACTTCGAGGTGTTTGGAAATGTGGTCAAACACTGTCTTGAGTGTTTGATATATCTTCTCAGTCGAAACTAAAACTATGGAAAAAATGGAGAAATGAAATCGTAAAAATCTGTGCTTATTGAGATCAGATATCCAAACATCGATACGGCCATGATTTCCTTCGTTTAACCTTGATGAATAATAAACAAGTTTGAGAACAATTTTAAATTCACGAGAAAACACAACGGAGGGAAAACTGCACTTCAATTTCGTTTCCAGGGGCCGAATACATTAACTAGACGATTTCCCGACCAAATGTGAATTTTAATCAGTAAAATAGCAAGCATAGCTTAGCAAGCATAGCATGGTGACATGTCGCCGAAACGTCATGTTTTTATCTCGCTACTCTTTATTCTGAAATGTTATTTCGACATGTTCTTTTTTTTTTTCTTTTATCTCTGGTAAACCTATTTAATGCTAACGCCATTTTAAACTCGTGAATTGCGATAGCGAGTTACGAGTTGTAGTGGATTGTTATATCGGCTTTGGAGGCAAGGCCGCTTGTCTTTTCTTAACACACTAAAGACTTTGGCAACTTAACTGAAAAACTAGGACATTCTACGTATATGGTGATATTTCTTTACTCTTGATCTGTTCAAAATTACCAAAAAGCCATGGACTACTCCAACACATTACCTGTTGACACTTTTCGCATTTCTCTGCGTTGAAGGTGTACTGCCTGAATTCCGGACGGTTTTGGCATTTCTGGTAGTTGATCACCTTGGTAACCTTGGCAAACTGTTGGGCACCCTCTCCGTCAGACTGACCGTTGTCACGCACAATGGCGTACGACACCTGGCAATCGCCCACGGCTGTAGTCTGCCAAAACAGGAAAAACAGGTTCAGCGAGTCATGACAAAGAGTTGTGTCTGATAAAAAGCTGTCAAACCTCATAGCAACAAAGGTTATTGACTCTAGTTAAAGATTAACAACAAAAAGCTAATGTACAAGAGAATTTTTATGAACTGCTAAAATGTCAAAAGTCCATTGATTAAATTTGCTGCCTAGAGTAAAGGACATTTTAGTGCTAATTCTTGCAAACAATTTATTGGTAATCGAAAGCTATGTTTGGCCGATTTTGGCTGCCTTTCCATACTCATTAAATATTCCGCGTTTCGTACAATTGTGATACGTTTTCATTTTGAATTTCAAGAAATCACATTTGAATCTTATTTGCGTCATATTTTCTATCAAAATTAAAAGGAAATAGTCTCGGTTGAGTCTCAGCCCTGGGTATTCGCCTAGCATATTCTTCAAGTTTCGCCAAGCCCAGTCTCAATTTTGTTATCAACGATTTTGACAAAAAAATGTACTTACGAGGAAACTAAAGCTGATCAAATTTTTGTGACTGTTTTTGTCTTTTTAATTAACTTCATTGGCATTTTTATCAAATCGAAATTCATAAATAATCATTTGACTGTCATCTTCAATAAAATTATACTTTAAATCAACTTCTAACCTCAAGCTGATTAACAAAATCTCTGTCACGGCCCTTTTTATCAACTTGTCGCGGAGCGATCTGGAACAGGTTCACGAGCCCGCGTTTGATGTTCAGCGACCATTCCTCATCCTGAGGATGCGCGTTGACCTGCTTGATACAGTTATCGCCCTTCAGAGCCACTCTCACGGGTAGGCCGAGTCTCTGTTGCATGGCGGCTGCCATCTTTGCATCTAACGCCTTCTCCTGTTGTTGTTTGTGGTCTCCTGTGACTTGTAGAACTTGAATGTTTTCCAGCTGAAGTTAAAGAAACAGCACAACTGCTTAATGAATGCTTTAATTATACAAATGGTGCTACTTTGAAAATGAAGTCAAAAGCGCTGATTTCACAAAAGCTTAGGCGAGATAATATAGTGGCCCTGGAGACTGGGGAGTGTTAGGTGTTTTGTTGATGCGTAAAAAATGTCTCCAGCCCACCCGCTAGGCACAACACCAACCAAAGTTTGCTCAAGATCAGCTTTCTTATGAAAAGCGAGTTGTGAATGAAAAGACATTACTTATATCAGCCGCCCACCTTATACTTTTTTGTGATTCGATGATTGAACAATATTTTGCCTTAAATTAGCAATAGTATATTCCATGATAGATTTTAGCCAATTAAAAAAGCATCAGACGGTACTAATGTTTTAACCCCGCTGGCAATTGATACCCTTTCACTGTTACAAACAACAAGCTAGAACAACAACAATTTTGTAATTTGCAAATTTTGTCCGAAAACCTGAACGCTGGGGCCCGTTTCTCGGAAGCCCGGGTAACTTTTCGGACCCGCAAAGCCATTTTTAGTTAATCTATATCTAAAATTGATACAATTTCAGAGCTGAACAAAGAGTTTCCAGCAGTCTGATTGGTCGAGCGATTCCTTATATGACGCTATATTCACCGTTCCAGGCGGTGAATACAACATTTTTGAGACCTGGTTACTAAGCTCCCCACCTTTGCGATCTCGGCAAGTAAACATGGCGGACAGTTGCTGAATCAAATTTTTATTTATTCGAAAGACATCACTCCAAGTCCAGGATATTTGTAAGGATGGAAAATTTTCAAAATGACTGCTGTCGCCCTTGCACCAAAACTCCTTTTAAGGCGGAGGTTAACATGAAGGCCATATTTTTTCTGGGTATTATGGTTTGAATGCAAATATCTCGTTCACGTTTCAAGCAGTGAAAAGTCTCTCTGCCCATTTCACAGAGGTACGTTTTGGGTTCTTTTGTAAATTTTTTGGTGATTTTTGGGTATATTTGGGGATAAATAGTTTTTCTCAAAGGATTAGTAAAATTTATGGAAATAGGAAATTTTGAAGATTTGATGTTGTTTTAAAATTAGAATTT
>Ga0126338_10000773_pt1 | contig 18664 bp, 15 predicted proteins | sample OrbCmetagenome_2_FD_92529 | JGI IMG/M metagenome (GOLD analysis project Ga0126338, IMG submission 92529) | Coral microbial communities from Petempiche,Puerto Morelos, Mexico - Orbicella C C metagenome | ecosystem: Host-associated > Invertebrates > Cnidaria > Coral | place: Petempiche,Puerto... | reverse complement strand
GATGAGTTCCATCTTTTTTAGGTCTCAAAAAGACAGTGGATAGGAATTCACCTTCCTCGTGTGAAGATTTTAAGAGAACACCTTTAAGGACTAATTTTCTAATCTCAGCACTGATTGTCTCAGCTTCTTTGTTACTAAGTTGGTGTTGGCAAGGTGGCTGCCTCTGGTGAGGGAGCTGGGCAGAATCAATTTTGCATCCTTTGACCATATTTAAAATATGTGGGTCTGTTGTAAGTTTGCCCCAGTTTAACAAATACCCTTTAACCCTTCCAGCTTTAAATATCCCAGGTTGGGTTTTTAAATCCACTAATTTACAGTCTTTACTCACCGACACACTGTGGATTGCTACTGTTTTTGCTCCACCTTCTCCTGCCGTTTGCGGAATGGAGTGAGTGGCTTTTGCCAGTGTTTTCTCCAGTTGTTGGGGTGGGGTCGGTGAGTTTGGCCGTTTTTTGAAAAGTGAGATTTGCGTTGGTGGTTATCGTTGGCCTTGGTACCGCTTTGTAGCTTTTGCCCAACCCTGTTGGTGGCACTTATGTCCTGTATTTGTTTTGGAAGGTCATTCCCAAACAACAAATCAGTAAAGCCAACATGTTCAGCACAAATTTGCTGATACTGATTGTTCAGATCAGGTCTGATCATGTCTCGTCGTCTCTGAATGAGCTCACAATTTGCATGGCCCAACAAGGCAATGACATCCAGTAAGGTTCGAGCAACATTTTCATCTGACAATTTCAAGGTTGAAATTTCACGTTTCATACACTGATCTGCAAGTTTGACCAGTGGGATCATTGCTTTCTGAATTATGTTTTGGAGTCTTTGGAGCTTAAGGTCTCGACTCCTCATGCCTGATCTAATTTTAGACCAGACTTCAGGATTGACTTTAGTCCCTGTTACATTTTCACAGTTCCCAGGTCTGCTGTAGTTTGAAAGTTTTTCTTCAACTTATCATCCGACAACTTTGTCCGGATCATTTTATTTATTGTCTTGGCAAGTTTTGGGTCCACATCACTTGAACATGCCTCATTAAGATCATATTCAGCGGCACTGGACCCTAAAAATCACTTTCGGCAGTTTTCTCAGATTTCTCACTGTCCTTGCTCGTTTCGCTACCCTTAGGAAAGAGCGAATCTATAGAGAGGTCAACTGACTCATTGTCCGTGGCACTCGCGCCTCATGGGACTTTTCGAGCGGGGCTTTGGTCGTCCTCCGAGTCGCTTGTAGATAAGCGATCGTCATCTGAACGCTTAGATGGATTGCCAGTGTTTGAGATAACCTCTGCAATGTCCGAAGACAATGACTTTGATATGTGTTGAAAGCCCTCAACCATGCTCTGGGAGATTGAGGCTTTATGCTTTCAATGAAGTCGCTCCTCGCCACGGATGTTGTCTTTCAAGAGCTGGTTTGAGAAGCTGTTTTCCTCTTCTCTCAAGAAACTTCAGCCTCCTTTTTTAATGGCTTGTCCTTTTCCCTCGATTCAGGGTTACGGTTGAGTTCAGGAGATTCCTCCACATGTTTGAGGGACTCGTCAACGGGCGACCTGCCCTCAGAATCTTTTCCCGCCATTACACAGCTTCGATTGCGAAGTAGCGTAAAAATTAGCAGTTAGCTTCCAAATAGCCGTACAAGTAGCGTTAATTCAGGTAATTGTACCCGAAAACTAACCAAATAGAACAGCGCCGGGAGATTGCTCTCACCTAAAAACGCTATAAAAGAAGATAAAATACTCTTGACGCGACTAACGTCTTGTCCTGGCAAACAATGTCGCACATTGAAAGCAAGCTTGCTCATGCAATCTCATGTGGTCTGTAGTGACGTCAGCAATGGTGAGGGAGAATTGCTGAATTGATCTAGTGGCTGAGGTGTATGGAAAGCAAAAATACTTATGAAGATCTTTGAAATACTAAGCAAATGGTAATGTAACTTTGATAACAAAATCATCAAAACAGTGCTATGTGTATTAGTGTCCCTGACAGCTCTCTGCTTTAGCAAAAATACTGTCTGTTAAATAGCCTTTGGATTCTTATGTAGATAGCAGGGGCATGCATGCGTGCTCAAAATTATCAGGAGGAATATTTCTCTTGGTCTTGTTGATGTATTACTCTGGCTTTTGTAACAGGATTTGGTAATGTACTGTGCAAAAGATACTGCAGCAACTCAGGAAGTATTTGCGGCCCTGTGGCCTAAATACCTGGATAGATTTCCTCACCCTGTGTCTTTTGCGGGGATGTTAGAAATGGGATCTGCCTATCTTCCAGTTGATCGCTCCTGGGAAAACTACATACGAGATGCTGATGACACCTATGAAGATCTGGAGAAGGAAATGAAGTGTTCACTGATGAAACTAGCTGATGACACGTGTAACTACCTTCATGGAAAAAGGTTTGCAACATTCCTGCTGTCCAACTTCCAAAATAGCTACTGTAGCTATAAATAATAATATTATTATTGGATGAGCTCCCAAGGCTTTTTTTCTGTCATAAGTCAAAAAGTGTTAGAAGCTTCGGTCTAAGTTATCTTTGGTTGACGTCATTTAGCACTGTCCTTGTATTCTAAATATCAAACAAGTTGATTGAATTTTCTCTTAAATTGAAGACTTTTCTTGGTTTCAACATACATTTGCTTAGTAATTTAAAGCCATTCTGCATAACTAGAAGTGATTTCTTGAACTTGTCAGACACACAGTAGAGATGTCAGTAACAAATGTCTTACTAATGTGGTCTTCTACAAGTTAATAAGGGTTCTTTGTTTTTTCTGTACATTACAGACCTCGATTAGGTTAGGAAGAGGTATGTTATCATTCAAGCTTAGTAGCCCGTCAGACTGACACATCAGTTTTCATGTCATTTAAGCAACCAGCTTTAGGAGTGTTCTTTTCTGGATGCTAGTCCATCACAGGGCTACCCAAGCATTTAAGTCACACCATAAGGCTACTACAAAAAGCCTGTCATACCACACAAAAGTAGAGTTATAAATTTAAAGTGTGTGAACCCTTGTAGCCATGCTACTTAGCACGTTGGTACCAAAGTTGGGTGTTCTAGCCACAAAGAATGGATAAGGTGAGTACCATGTTGAAGCTCTTGTACATATCTCTATGATTTTTTAGGTATGCAGAGGACCCTTGGCTTTGGGACATGGACTGGTCAGTCCAAGATGTAAGAACTAAAAAGCCAAAACCTCCAAAAAAGAAAAGGAAAACTAAAGATGTGCCAAGCAGTGGCAAAGAGATGGATGCAGATGCTTCTTCAACAGAGACAGGCGCAACTAGTAAAGGTGGATTAAGCACAGACATTCTTGAAGATGAGATGATTGATGACAATAGCATTGAAGTTGTTGAGGGTTTGAAGAACTCCTCTGACATCTTAGCAACTATTCCACCAGCTGTAGATGTGATGTACAAGAGACGGCAGAAGTTACCGGGTTATCCCAAGTAAGTGGGTCATTAAAGGAGTTGTGCAATGAGAAACTGTCTCCATTTTTAGAATAAAACCCGCTCATGAAATGCAAGAACTTTCATTTTGAAGTAATAGCATTCTAAAATGACAGACACCTCCTTTCCATAGAATGTTCTGAAAATGACTAACCAAGCATTTTTCAGGCCAAAACTGTGATGATATGTGCTTCAAATGCACTTCCAGTGACATAATCAGCATGTGAACCATCATGCTTTGCGATATTTTGTATGTAGTTCCCGCCATGTTGTTTAGATATTAAAAGCAAGTAAGAAGTGACATCGTCTCCTTTATAGCTCGCGCAGTACGTATTACAAAAACCAGTGACTGACTCTAACTGAGAATTCACTAAATGAGGTATCAAGAGTGCTTGTACACTTAGCGTTTCACATAGGAGAGCCTTTTAAAATTAAAATTAACTTGTGGGGCCAAAAAGGAACATTATTATTTTATGTAGGTTGTGTTTAAAGCTTCAAGCTTGCCAGGCCATGCATATGAAGCAAGCCAACATAGTTAAGAATCTAAGCTACCGGGAAACCAGCCTATTTGCATAGCACGGCCATGGATTTGATCATGTGTCTGACAGTCTAACAAGAACAAATCTAGCTATTGGTAGGCTAGAGGCACTGTTAAAGAGCTTTAACCAGGAACCTCTGGATTACAAGACCAGTTACCCTGGTCATCCATATACTGTTGTTTTGTCCTGTTGTTAGTTGGTACAGATCTCTATGTATGGGACCATCAGACAAGGAAGAATGGAAAGAAGGGCCTGTGAACATTAGCGCACAGTGTCAGGTGGCACCTTCGCTCTTGCGCATGACATGGGATGGCTTCCCGCTGCACTACACCCGTAAACATGGCTGGGGATACCTTGTGCCTGGCAGGATGGACAATTTGACTGCCAATCAAATCAGTTTGCCTCAAAATGAGGACGACCAAGTGGAAGTAGAGGAACAAGGACCAACATTCCCGACAAGGTACAATGATATATTTAGTATTTTTTTTACCAAGACCTACAGTCTCAAGATGTGTATCTAGTGACCAACTTGTTAAACTAAAAGGACTCAGGGGCGGATCCAAGAATTCTCTTTCTTTTCAGCGCATTTGAAAACCTTTGGAAGAAGCACCGTATGAACGCAAATCGTGAAGCGGTAAACGGAACAGATTCTAAATTTGCCGATGATGAGATGGATGTATACAACCTTGATGAAGATCAACTTTGGACGAGCTCAGAACTGGAAGAAATGAGGCCGCGAAAATCTTCTCAAACCAAGAAATCTTCTAGCGGCTCGGATAAGACCGAGACCATAGAAGACGAACCTGAAACAGCCCCAAAGAAGAAAGAGCCTCGAGTTAAAGCCTCAGGGGCGACCTCAGGAGAAGAAAGCAGACCTGATTTTTATCATGGTGTTGGACCTTACAATGACGTTAATCTTCCAGGAGTATGGTTCTTCCGTATACCACACAAGGTAATTAGAGATAACTTACCGTTACTTATTAAGACCCGTCCACACTACGCCGGAGAAATTTGAAAACGCAACAATCACCAGTCATTTTGGATTTGTGTTTGAGGAAAACTCGGTCTGGAAAATCACATGATTATCGTGAGATCATTGTTTTTGAAAAACACCGTTTTCAAACTGTTTTCCGTCCTCACTAAAACGCAAAGCCGGCGTTTCTACTTCCTTCCGTTTGAAGAGCGTTTTTGGAAAGCTCCGTTTTCGTGACAGAGAAGTGTAGACGGAAGGCCTAACTGTAGAAATGAAGCTGCATTTTCAAATTTCTCCGGCGTAGATCTAGTGTGGACAGGGCCTAAGACTGTAGCTGGAGGGTTTCATTGGGACACGAAGGCAAAACAACTGGCTATTATTTTGTCATCGCACGAGAAAACCGCCAGCTTTACAGGTTAGTTTGTACTGAGTTTGCAAATTGTGATACCGTCTTGCATTCAAGCACTGCGCATCAATTCTATTTGTATAGGTAATCGTATGAATGCGAATGCAATTAAGGATTTACACTACTCGCGATATTTGAAAATTCTCTCAGAATTGCAATTTGAAAGAATTTTCAAATATCATTAGTAGTGTAAATCCTTAATTTCCCAAGCCTTCATACAAAATTATTACTCTTTTATTGTATGACTGGGAAAATCACAAAAGCGCGCGCGTTAATTTGCACTGCAGTGGAAATTAAAAATTAACGATAAATTGGCCTGCTCTCAGCTAATCACAACGAAGTAATTTTCTCAGTCATATAATAACTCTCGTAATACATTTAGGCCTTCCCAAGTCGAGTAACTGAAGAAATTTTTTTTGCTGTTTCAGAATGGTGAGAAGTATCGTTGTGGAAACCCGCTGGCTAAAGACTACATCAGCAAAATGGAGGACGGAACACTGGTGTCCTCTGGAGACCACAGTGCTCACAAAACCCTGATTATTAACAAGATGATATCCTCCTGGAGGAACGCACAGAAGAGAGTTAGGTGATGCAATTTGTAGAGATTTTTGGAATGATGAGGGTAACGAAGAAAGGAATGTTGGTGAAATAGTGCATCAAGGATAAGGCATACGGGGAAATTAGATTGACGAGACTGACAATAAGCATCCCAACTTAGTTACATGTAAAACTTAAAATGGGAATTGTTCATCTCGGGGGAGACTTCATATAACACGGACAGGGTTGCTCATTGTACCTTAAGGCGTTAAAAAAATGTTTGATTCCTCTTAGGGTGTTCAGCCTAGAAAGGTCCACGGCTGGAGCTTTTGCGGTACCTTTTAGGGTATTGAGCCGAAAAAATTCAATGTCAGTTGATATGTTGTTGAGCATTGTGTACCTCTTAAGGGTGAAACAATTCCAAGCCACGCCCACAAAACAGGACCTTGATACCTCTTATGGGCACTTTTCAAAATTCCCGATGGGTACTTCGCCTCCTTCCCCCCCCCCCTTCCCCCCCCCCGGGTGTTCAATCATAAATGTGGCACATTTCTTGCAGGTTGTCTTGATAAGAGAGTGTGTTTACTTATTTCTGTCTCTCTTTAGATCACAGCTGGCTGTCTGGTTTGACAAGGACGACCTACCCTCGGAAATAACTGGGTAAGGAACAAGCACTGCGGTTGCTCAGTAAATTGGCACATTGATTTCGTGAAAGTTTCTTCTATCTTAGGAATATTGGTGTTTTCATCGTAAACGTTTCCCATTGCAGATCTGAAAAGTACAGCGCTGACAACATGTATGGCGCCATCTTGCCTCGTGTGATCACAGCAGGGACAGTAACAAGGAGAGCAGTTGAACCTACTTGGCTGACAGCCAGTAATCCCAGAGTGAGTGCTGATGGTTTCCAAAAATGAAATATATAAAAACAACAGGCATAGAAACTAGTAATTAAATTGAGAGCAAGTTGAATGCTGCCGAGTGAAGACTTGGTCACATAACAATGGCGATAAGCTCATAAAAGCATGTTGTCTTCCTCCCGTCACGTGAATACAACGTTCGTACACTGGTGAATACTTCCACAAGCGAATAAACTTGTAGTCGACATGGCAATCGAAGCCCCAATCGAAGCAGAAGATATTGACAGACCAACACCTTGCGGTGAGTCTGAGGGCACGGGCTGCGTGACAAAACCAACCATATGCCACACGCAACAACGCTGCCCTTGATACTGTGGGCGCAACGCCATCTGCCAGTAATCCGTGCTTCTCAATGGAAACGATTATAACGGCTTCTCCGTAGCCTCGGCAGCAATCAATGTTTTCTCTTCTCATCAAAAGGTGAAACACGTAACACTACGGAAGTCCAGCTTACTACTCATGTAAGATACACGAGAGATCGTGTTTTACCACATTTCCAAACATCGAAAGGAGGGTTGAAAGCGTGCAGCAGAGTATTTTTTGAAGAATTGTCTCTTAGGTGTTTGATATATCTTCTCGATCGGGTTTAAAACTAAAGAGAAAACGTAGAAATTAAATCCTGATTAAAATCAGATATCCAAAGGCCGTCACGGCTATGATGTGGTAATTTTATGATTTTGTCTTTAGGAGGATCGTGTTGGCTCAGAGCTGAAGGCCATGGTGCGGGCTCCTCCAGGCTACTGTTTAGTAGGGGCTGATGTAGACAGCCAGGAGCTCTGGATTGCTGCTATTTTAGGAGATGCTCATTTTGCGGGGATTCATGGTGAGCCATTTTAACTTGATCTATATCAAAAGCTCATTAGACTTGCTCGGAGGCAAAGGTACTACTTCCTACTGTTGTGCTATGAATTTCTGGAGCGCATCGTGTAAAGACAGTAGAGAAATTATTTTTAAATGTGGCTAAATGTAATTTAGGATAAGTTCAACGCGAAACAAGATTGCTGGCCAGCAGTCTCCCTCAGAGTGAGTTCGGGGTGGCCGGGGAATTTGTGCAGGGGCGCCTGGATTTTACAGTACGGCTTCGGATGTCAAATCATTCCGCGTGTTTTTCGTTGCTGGACGGTTCTCGTTAAGCTTTTAAGCCAGGAAAGCCTTGCAAACAATTAAAGATAGATGTAAACAAATTACATCTCTTTATCATCGTTTAAAGAGACGTCAGTTAAAGTGTGTGCGAAATACAGAACCTCTCTAGGTAATTATACAAAGTGACACTATTTTCCGCTGGTGAACATTTCTCACCTTTAGCTTGGTAAACACAATACTGACTTTGTCACTACTGAGAGAGCAAGAGCCGTTTTGGGTTTATTTTATCTTCTCAATTGAGGTTTCTTTTTAAAAAGTAGGGTTTGCAAAATTGCTTCCCCTTCGCCCCCTTTTACACGCATGTTTCATCGGGGCGAAGACAATGAGTTTTAGGTAGGCAGACTGCAAGCTAAAAACCGTCGTGAAACGCTTAGTTTACGCACCCTGATGGACTTTGGATGGTTGTTATGCAGGTAGTACAGCGTTTGGCTGGATGACATTGCAGGGTAAGAAGTCAGAAGGTACAGACCTTCACAGCAAGACCGCTCACACTATTGGAATAAGTCGAGACCACGCGAAGGTGAGAGTATTATGATTTGAAGGTGAAGCGAAGAAGTCAGTCGTTCGATCAGTCGGTCCGTCCGTCAGTCCGTCTATCCGTTAGGCAGTCCGTCCGTCCGTCTGTCTCCGGCTTTGTCCGTCCGTGCGTCAGTCTGTCTGTCAGTCAGTCCGTCGATCTGTCGGTCATTGGGTCCGTGAGTCTGTCCATTCGTCTATTTCTGTTCCGTTCTTCCGTCAGTCAGTCATTCAGGTTGCCAGGTAGTATAGCGTGTTGTCTTCACGTTAGTATTGGCTCGATATGTCTCAATATATGTTATGATTGTGAACTAAAATTGCTTTTCACCGATAATTTGTGCATTCAATTTATCCTCTGCTTGAAAGACATCTGTGACTGGGCACGACAAATCCCAGACTAGTGACGTAACTCTACAGAGATCCGCGAAGTGTCTCTGAGAGCTGATTGGTTGTTGCTTGGCAACAGCCATGCCACGACTAATCAACGAAGTTACACGGATCTTTGTAGTGCTATGTCTGTCGGTTGGTGGTGTTGTTTTCTCTTTCAGCTGTTATTTGAGTTGCTACGTAATCTTTCTTTTCCGGTCTCTTCAATCATTCTCTGTCTTTTTTGTCCCAGATTTTCAACTATGGCCGTATTTATGGAGCGGGGCAGAAGTACGCAGAGAAACTGCTTCTACAGTTCAACCACCGCCTGACGGAGGGCGAAGCCAAGCAGAAAGCAGAAACGCTGTACGCTAACACCAAGGGAGTGGCCAAGTAAGACAGCAAGGGGTTTGGTTAAGGGAGCTATGACACAAACTTTATTGAAAGCCATTTTTGCAACAGACAAATTGCCTTTAAGTTGAAATAAACCTCAAAACAAAATAAGACAAAAATAAAAAAAATAACTTTATTTGAGTGTCAAATGTATTTAGTACTGTTGTGCAAATTGCGATATGGGGACACTGTAAATGAATAAACAAATATTTCAAACAGAACATAAACTGTTAAGAGTCCCAATTGGTGTGAGGTTGGCCAGTTAGTTGGCTATTTACACAACACGGTCGAGTAGTTGAACTCGGGACTACCGAGAACAAATCCAAATAGCGACAGGGTGGAGAATTTGAACCTGCAGGGACCTCCAGGTCAATGAAGTAGAAAACACATAATAGTGGTATGAATAAATCAAAGAGGGGGGAGGATAGTCAAGGATGGAGAAAGATTAAGAGGGATTGCGAATGACGAACTTGAAAGAATTAGGCTAAAAGTTCAAGATTCGGAAATCATGACATAGCCTTGTCAAGTAGTTGCCTGGGACTATGATTTATTTTCCGACCCGGCTTCACCTCCAACAGCATACCAAGTTTCATCGGAAATCTATGGCGGGTTCTTTTACTAGGGATTCACCTTAAATGAGTTTGTTTGCAAAAATTTCTCCGTTCCTCTGTTTAATTCCTGTGGTAATTCTTGACTCAAATTAGCATCGTTAGCATTGTTAGTCTGTTTCGCTAACTAGACGACTTGCCAGTTTCTGTGCACGGTTTTTTGCTATCTCCATAGATAAATATTAGCTTGACGTACACTGTCATTTCACAGTGGCCGTTGTCTGTATATATTTTGAAGGTTTCTTCTGACCGATTATGGAAAATCTGTGGCAGAAAAACATGGCTTCTCTGAAGACATCGACGAAAATGGATGCGTTTTTGCCAAAGTGTATTACCAGTTGCTGAGGAAAACATCGCGGAGAAAACGGTGAGTCTCTTGTGGTTGTTAAATTGATGTTGTATTGTATCGGTCAAATGCATTGTAAGTCTTGGCTGCACTGTTTTGTCTCAGTTGTTCAGTTAAAATATTATGTTACCGTGACATCCAGCTATGTATTTTCAACCATTCAATACGTGTTCAATTTGCTTCAAATCGACAAGTGTATGCAGCTTTTAGTTTCAAAGGTTCGTTGTCCCCAACTAACAGTTAAACAACAACAACAAAAAAAAACAGAGACAGGCGGGGGACAGGGAAAGCAGATTTTTATAAAGAAGTTGAAGTGTATTATATTTTTGGTGTTTTTCAGTTCTACCAACAGTATCGACAGTGGCCGAAGGTGGTGTGGAGGAAGGTAAAGTGACAATAATGGCGAACGCGAGACAAGCTCGCTTATTTCATCGAGTTTGTTTTTGTAATCCTTGTAAACTGTATGCTTCTTATTTAGCAGCCACTGTATTTTTGTAGCAAGTGAAAAGCTGGTGTGATATTTAAAACCGAACATTCTAGATCAAAGTATCCACCTTCTATTCTTTGATTAAAAGAGACTGAATAGGTAACTGATTTACTCGTGTAAGAAAAGACTTGTGGAACAAATTATCATGGAAGTTTTCTGTTTTGATCGCTTGTGCTGTTGTAATATTTATAGTGAGTCTGAGATGTTTAATAAGCTCGAGAGTATTGCTCAATCAGAGGAGCCGAGAACTCCTGTACTGGATTGCAGGATCAGCAGATCACTGGAACCATCAGCTGTGGGCAGTGAGGTGAGTTAAAAAATAAGACAGATGAACACACAGTAGAGGATAAGAGAACCCAGCTGAAATAGATAGACAAACTTACAGACAGACAGACCGAAGGACCGACAGACAGGCAGACAGACAGGCAGACAGACAGACTGACAGACTGCTTGACCGACCGACAGACCGACTGTCAGGCAGACAGACAGACTGCTTGACTGACCGACCGGCAGACCGACTGACAGACTATCAAATCGACAGACCAACTGACAGACAGAAAGACCAAAGGACAGAAAGACAAGCAGTCAGGCTGACAGGCAGGCGATCAGGTAAGCAGGCAGACAGACAGATAGACAGGCAAATAGACAGACAAACAAACAGGCGGTCAGGCAACGGGCAGGCAGACTGGCAGGCAGGCAGAAAGACAGACAGACAGACAGACCGTAGATAGGCAGGCAGACACACAGCAAAATTCTGGCATGAGACATGTTTGGACATTTTCCTTAATTAAATCAAGTTGGTGACAGTTCCTACAGTTGTTCTTACAATTTTGATATCCGGTCATCTTCTCGTTTCCAGTTCATGACAAGTCGGGTTAACTGGGTTGTTCAGAGCTCTGCTGTGGACTATCTACACCTCATGCTAGTTTGCATGAAGTGGCTTTTCACCAAGTACAATATTGACGGACGTTTTTGCATCAGCATACACGACGAGGTAAGCAAACTCAGGTACGTTTTTAAGCGTCAATCGATACGGTGGGCTCAGTCAGAAGAAACGAGCTGTTATGACGGGTGGAACCTTGAAAAACATTTTTAACGAACTTGAAAAATTTAGGCTAAACTGCTCAAGATGCGCAAACCGTAACGTAGCTCCTTTAATTAACCCGTAACAACTTCAAGTTGATAATAGGCCCTTTGCAGGATCCGGTCACATGGTACTGAATTAATTACGCTGGAACGCAAGTCACACAGTGGGACTTCCAAAACAAAGGAAAGTCGGGCTGGACCGGTGCGAGTTCCTTTGTTTTGGAAGTCCCACTGCGTAACTTGGGTGCCAGCGTAATTAATTCCGTACCATGTGACCGGATCCTGCAAAGGGCCTATGGTTAAGTACACTGTAGTTATCAACTCGCCATCTTCTGTGTCAAATAGCTTTTCAAAGAAAACACATATTAAGGTAACCAGTTCAAGAATATGCATTGACCGCACAGTAACAGTCCTGTCCTTTTTCCGTTAAATCCCTATCAGGTTCGCTACCTGGTGTCAAGCAAGGACAAGTACCGCGCGGCTCTGGCACTACAAATTACCAATCTCCTCACTAGGGCAATGTTCGCGCACAAACTGGGAATGAGCGACTTACCACAGGTAACGATGAATAATATAACACAGTTGATTTGTGATTTGAAAATGTTTGTACTTCGTGGCCTTCATATCGAAATGAGTTCAGTTTATAGTGGTTTCCTGGAGATACTGGAAGAGAAGGTTTTTTCAGAGTTAGCCGACGAACTGAGAAAGATGGCGCATTCAGTAGGTCATTTCCGAGTTACAGTTTCAAAACGGGCCTTCGTGCGAAACCATTCATGTGAAAATGCTGAAAATGTTTATCTTAAATGTTCATAGTTCGTTTTCATACAAATCAAATTCATTTTCATGCGAAAGGTTTCGCAGGAGGACTCGTTTTGAAACTGAGGCACATGGTAACTCGGAAATGGCCTTTAGCGTCATCATCGCATCAGAAGACAGCGCGGTTGCCCTCAAAGGGGACTAGACGCAAGAGAAAATCTATAGGGAAACGTGGAAGTGGAACGGAAACTTCCGACGTCCCGTTCCAACCGAAAGAATCCATAAGTTAGTGAAAGAATTTCCAAAAAGTTTTCGAACCATTTGGCCCAGCCATATTTCTGGATTTTCAGGTTTTCTTTGTGATCTGACAGTGAAATTTTCATATATAAGGCAGACCGGTACGTGTTCTCGTTTCGGTACAACAATTCAGACCACTATTATCTGTGTCTGTGTTGGATAAGATCATTACTTTACGAGAGAATAGAACTACTAGTGCCATAGTTTTTTTTCCAGAATGCGGACAGTTATCATGACGTTACCTCTGAGTGATAATAAGTTATATCAAAGGGGAATAATATTTCTTCCACGCACTGGAATCAAAGTTATAATACTAAAAGAACCACCCCCTGGTAAATTATCCGTAAATTCTTTTAAAGTTGTTTTTCTCGGTTAGCATGAGGTTGCTATGGTAACCTTACGTGCTTCCGTTGAGGCTTGCTCAGTTGCAGTTCCGTTGACGTCCGACATATTCTTTCACTGACTACAAGTCGGGTTTTCAATTAACCTCATCTTGACCTTTATTTACCCCGCGCGTGTTTTATTTCCTTTCAGTCCGTGGCATTCTTCAGTGCTGTTGATATAGACACAGTGCTACGTAAAGAAGTGACGCTTGACTGTAAAACTCCATCCAACCCACTGGGACTCCACAAGGGGCAAGGAATAGCGCAAGGTGTGTGAAGAAATATAATGAAAAAAAACAAATCAACCATGTTGAGCAAGTTTTATAGATAGCTGATTTTAAAAAGTTGTCAACTTTGTCTTGGTAGTAGTAGTAAGATCTCTCTTTTGTAGATTTTCGTTATTTTCACAGCAAACAATAAGTAGTAGCCATTTTATCGTTGAAACGATTGCTAATCCCGGGAGTTTGTTTACTCAGCATTCATACCTCGTGTATTGGGCGACTTTTATAACTGAGTTTAAAGAGTTCTCTCAAACAATAAATAGTAACTATTTCATCGTGGAAATGATAGCATACCCTCGTTAGTTTGTCAACTGGCGAAGTATTGCTCGTGTTTCGCAGTAAAAAAGTAGTGTGCTTTCAGTCAGTTCAATGAACTTGAACTGACTAAACCCTAATTTCTCTTTACTCTTAATGCACAACAAACCCGTACGAGCTACAAAGTGCTAATACACTTGATAACATAACAAGCAAATTTTAGTGCAGTAAGTAATAAGTTGTAGTGTTTGCAGAAATTTATCGGTGCAGATTAACGTGTGGTTAAATGTTTCGTGTATCACTAAAACATACAAAAGCAATTCGATGAGAAAATGTTTGAAATAATCCAAATGTCTTGTCTGTATGTCAAAGGGAAACCATTGATGCACTTTTGTTTCATGATACAATACGAAAAGTAAAACACAGCAGGATTGTTTGAAAGTGCTAATTGTTTCTTTTTATTATTGACGAAGTCTCCTCAGTCAGTCCCATGCATTTCGTTTCTGTTAGTTGTGAGAAAATGGTTTTACATCAAGGCAGTATTCCATAGCTGAAGATTTTCGTTACTTTTATGTTCAACATATACACAATTAAATAATTGATATGAAGTGTTGCATGACAAGGGTTGTTTAATCAACATAACGGCATCCTGCTGTGTTTTTTTGGGGGAATTGATAACGTGGTTTAGGTAAACATTCTCAAAAGACAAGTGTACACAGATAGAATTCTATTGTGTAAGACTTGGACCCCATGGAAAGTTTGATGTCACTGGCACCTCCCCTCCCTAAAGGGGACTCAACTTGACGTGCCAGTAATCACGCTTCGGTTGCAGCTTTTTTCCGGGGGTAGAGGGGGTGTGCGTTTTGTACCTAGGACACCTCAAGATTAAGATACCGAAGCTGACCGAAAATATTCGAAAAGGTTTTCGAATTTGATGAGAGGTTACAGTCTGCAATTCGTCCTCCTTGTTCAGAACTCCTTCAATATTCAGTGAAGCATATTGCTTTTGCACAGAAGCTTACGCTTCTGGTTTGCAGAATATCCATTCTTTTTGAAATTGGTATGCCTTGTGTACTGCTTTTCCTAATCCCCATGAAAATAACTTGCCAGAATAGTCCCGAACGATTCCCTCAGTAAAGTTAAAACGTTTTAATCAAGGAGAAGGAATTCTGACACGAACGAGAGGGGAAGAAAGTGACCGCTATCTGGATTTGTTCTCGGTAGTCCCGAGCTCAACTCCTCGACCGCGTTGTGTAAATAGCCAACTGGTCAGCCTCCAACCAGTTGGGATTCTTAATAGTTTATGTTCTATTTGCAATACTTGTTTATTTATTTACAGTATCCCCAATTAGCACAAGAGTGCTTAAATACATTTGGCACTTAAAGTTTAATATCATTTAATTTAAAAGAAATCATAGAATGTAAGGCAAACTAAGGTCTCCCCCTGTGTGGGGTGACTAGGCCTTGCATAGTTTTGGACTTTATCCGGCCCCACTCCCGTGATATCTGTTAAATTTTTACCTTGTGTCTTTTCATTCACCAGGGGAAGCGTTAGACATTTACGACATCTTAAAACTTACTCATAACGGCGTACTTGAGGAAGATCCAGAAACAGAGAGGGATCATAAGGCCCAGAAAGAAACAATTCACGATTCTTCAACATAAAAATACGTTTTTAGACCTTTACAATTGTATAAAGGTAAGACTCATAATTCATAGACAAGTTGTGTTATAGAAAGTTAAGAGTTTATCAGGTTTTAGAATATTCCAACTTGGTTTCAATTAGTTTGTGCTGTTGTTTTATGAGTAGAACCTTATTGAATTCAAACGGCTCCTTGATACATTAGAAGTAACAAAGTGGAAAACCTTTTTCTTTGTAAAGATTCTTGACATAGATATTTTAATGCCTCTCACATGTATAAGGGTCCATTAACGGGATGAAATTAGATATTAGTTTCGGGGATACCTCAGAAACTGGATATGCCCAGCATTTGAGCATGCAGTTGCGCACGAATTCAAGTTGACGATTACTTATTAAGATTCAACTGTTATGACTATTGCAGTGTCGAAATTACAGGAGCTGTCCAGTGATCTTTGAACGTTTTACTTACTTACTTGGCGATTTTGAAAAACGTGCGATTACTTTTGAACCGCACAATCTTTCATAAGATGTTCGGTCTCAATTCTCTTAGGGGAAAATATAGTCAAGAACCTGTAAGCCGTCCGCCATATCTCACCGAATGTGCCCCGGTTGCCGGGACAGCTCTTTCACCGTTAATAACTTGTAGGAATTTCCATTCTTTCGTGCGTAGTGATTTTTAGTGAAATCCTTTTGTTAAAAATACAGGTTTCAAAGTGTGACCATTTAGGATATAGCAATAAATAAGATACACTTGCTGGGACTTCGGTGTAAACGCTTACCACGAGACTGTTAAAAGTAACGGAGGGGTGAAGTTTCCTGATTCTTGATAAGTGACCACTCAACAGAGATCAGATCAGACCGTTTTCATAGAGTTTTACTTCTAAATCTTGTGTTCTATGAGAATTCTAAAACAAAATGGGAATTTGGAGATTTGAGTTTAAAAATTGAGTGATTTGGAGATTTTTAGGGACTCGGATGTAGAGTAACTCAGCCAAAACAAGATATGAAAGTAATTTTATTGAGGTAACGCGGATTAGGGCAGGCCCTGAAATTTGTAGATGTGCATTTACACTTTTTTGTCGTTGTTGTTGCTGTTATTTTTTTACTTGGAAATTGAGTAAGATTTTCAAATAACTGTTGGCTTGCTACGTGCTTAATCAAAAGGATATTACGCCAAGGTCAGCCGAAAAACTTGAGAGTACGAACTCATCTACTTGAATATTATAAGCGCTGTCTTGTGTGAAAGTGCTTTGACGGGATTTTCTTACTGACTAAATATCTTTTACTGCTTAATATACAAATTGATTTCTTCAAGATGGTGAAATTGCTCCGAATCTGTTCTCAATCAAAACTTATACAACCTTAAGGTCGTTACTGAGCGTTACTACTGACCGATAATCGCAGACTCACGACACGTGTTGGAGTCTTGCAAAATCCCAAGATTGTACTTTAGAGTAAAATGTAGCCAAAAAGCTCTGTTTGCAAACTTTTACCCTCATCTCCTTTTCACCCCCACACATTGCTGCAATCGTGTAAGAGATAGTATTGGACACGGGAAAAGGGGTCGGATTGCGACACCGCAAAAGCCCAAATATTTGTCGTGGTTAATTGATGGAAGTACGCTTATCAGCACACAACGTAATAAATCTTTCATCTACATTGTACCAGTGAAATCTCGGTATCTTACTTATCTTAGCTATCTGCCATCATCATGATGCGCTTTTGTTGTTTTTAATTCGTCTGGGATTTGTGATTATTTTAGTCTGTCCTGCATCATCGTAGTGGGTTGAGTAACAAAGTGACATTTTTGAAAATGTCAATCGACGTTTCTTCTTTTAACAGCTGTTGTACAAAGGAAGCACTTCTAGATTAAGCCAGGAGAAGAGGTTATCACTGATTGGGTTACTGTTTGTTTGTTGAGTGGTCTGCCGATTTGATTAGTTCGCCTTCAATCTTCGTTTCGTGTGAGCATTTCATTGCCAAGAGCTATTGCTTTATAACACTCACCATGACAGAGAGAGTTTATAAAATTGCCTTGCTTGGCAATGAAGGAGTTGGGAAAACAGGTAAGGAGGTTTCATTTACTGAATTTATATTTGTGTTAAAGGGCTCGAAGAATGGGAAATTTAAAACTGTCTTCTTAGAAATCGGAACGTGTCATTGTCTAACAAAGATTTTTTGCTCCCATTTGGAATCACGTTTTCACCGTTTATTGACAAGCGATAGCGCTAGCCACTTATAGCTTGCCCTTCTTATATACTGGTTCGTTTGTGTTGGTTCATTTTCGTATCTCGATATCCGTGTTTAATACAAGAAACTTCTCGAATGATTTGGCCTTGCCTTATGCGTTCGCACTCGTTAATTTCTCGCAATTTGGCGGCGATCGACCAGAGGCAGAAGATTGTTTACTGATTCTTAATATTGTCTAGGTTTGCTTGCAAAGCGCCAGAGACTGGGAAGAAGTTTGGTGAAAGTACGTCAGGTTGTTGTAAACTTGCATCATTCGCTTTACTTCTGTCTGTCTGGGATATGTTAGATCATCGATCTCAATAGAAATGTAGGGGATTTGACCTAGCAAGGCGCGTTTATCAAGCTCGGTAGAAGACTACTTTAATGTCCAATATGTACTAGAAAATGCCAGTTTATGTATTTGTCAAACGAGAGGAGTTAGCATGCGCTGCTTAGAAACGAATTGAAGCCGCGGGAAAGGAAGTTTTTGTGTAGCAAATTTAGAAATAGCTCAGTTATGCCTTACACTTTCATTTTACATGAAATGAATTATTGCATGAAGTAACTTAGAACTGAGGATGCTTATTAAAAGTAATTTCCTGATTGCAGCAGTAGTACCGTTCTGTGTAGGTTTAAGACGGAATATCACTATTTCCTCCATGGAATGAAAGAGACGTTTGATACTATGTAATCGCCGAGAGGAATTAGCAGTTGTTAGCGAGGTCATTGATCGATTGTCCGGCAAATATAACTACTGTTTAATTTTGGTAGACATCATCATCTGTCGAGAACGTACTTGACTTCTAGGTCTTGGATCAGAGCAGAGAGAAATTTGCAATCAAATATGCAACTTAGTTTTATTACCAAAGGTCTTTAGAAAAATGCGACACGTACGTGTTGGATAATTAATCTCATGTTCACCGATTTTGCAATTTCTTTAGTCATTTAACCCGTTAGCAGTCAGTTGCGGATTAAAAAGAATTCAGAGACGGAGCCAATTTCTCCTTTGTTAGGGACCGTTCATTTTTTATAAGGTAGGGGGGGCTGGTGGGATTTGGGGGGGGGGGGCCTGCG
>Ga0126338_10000771_pt1 | contig 18692 bp, 3 predicted proteins | sample OrbCmetagenome_2_FD_92529 | JGI IMG/M metagenome (GOLD analysis project Ga0126338, IMG submission 92529) | Coral microbial communities from Petempiche,Puerto Morelos, Mexico - Orbicella C C metagenome | ecosystem: Host-associated > Invertebrates > Cnidaria > Coral | place: Petempiche,Puerto... | reverse complement strand
TGCTCTCGCGGGGTAAACTTCACAGCGTCGCGAGAATTTAATCGTTTTCTCGCAAGCTAATTGCTTGTAATTCATTCCAAAATATACGCTTCAATGGTTCTCGCGAGACGAGAGTCTCGTCTCGCGAGAAACGAGACGAGAGGTGGTAACTTACTTTTGAGCGGTACTGTAGATGGTCAAGTAACAAGTAGTTTGTTTCTTTGTCACAGGTATTTGAAGTATCTTACAAAGAAGTACCTCAAGAAGAACAACTTACGTGACTGGCTGCGAGTTGTATCCTCAGCGCAGACGACTTATGAGCTGCGGTACTTCCAGATCAATAATGAAGATGAAGATGAGGAGGGAGAAGATGAATCTTGATCAGATTCAAATTTGTAACTCTAAATGAATGTCTTGAATAAACATGCCTGAAGCTTGTTTAATGTCTAGTTTAGTTGATGTTGACTGTTGCCCATGAATAAAGCACAAGGCTCCAATTTTCAACTTTTTTTCAAAAAGGTTAAATATAATATATGTATCTTTGAAAGACTCTTATTTCCAGAGATCAGAGTTAATAATATTACTCATGATTGTAACACTTAAAGTTCCCTTTGAAAGTCAGTGTTGCTCTGTTGCATCTGGATGATGATCCAGAATAATATTATGCACAAGCTCAGATGCAGATTTAAGGGAATAGCTGGGGAAAACTGTGGTAGAGATGAGCATGTGTTGCAAATGTAATCGTTTCCCTCAAATTCACAATCCTTGCTTGTCAAGTAAGCTTAAAATTGCACCACTCAGGGACAAGATAAGGTTAGGAAGGGAAAAACGCTTTCTTTTCTAGTGCTCCTTGACCAAGAATTGTTATTTTGTTCAAAAGTTGTTTCTTACCCCAGGTTGAATCAAAGTTTGAAATCTTTGATGCCCAGACCATTAGTGCACTTGTCTGGCTGGGTAATCACACACTTGAGTCATGGGCTATCATTTCTTATAACCCATCAAATGTTTTTGCTTGCACGGGATTGGTCTAAATGCATCACATGACTGAATGCCAGAATGCCCCAGCTAAATCTGGGTGTAGTTTATAGAGGGGAATGGTTATGAAGCTCGACAAAGTTCTTTGTTGTATGTTTGTGTTTTCTTTTTTGGCCTTGACTGTGCACAAAACACAATTATAGTTTACTACTGACTGAGGAACTAACCAATAGAAACGTTTTGGTTACGAAACTCATGCATAGTGTATGAATGCAAAACAATAGATTGTGCATGGTCATGGACCTTCCAACGTAAATCTGGGGATCTTAGTTTGTTCCTTTGATGTTTGCCGGGCTTAAAAACCATTCCCCTCCATTAACTATGATCTGGGGAATATCCGAGTGATATTCTCCAATTCTCAAAACTGCCTGTGTTGTGAAAAATCTTGGCAGGATTAACAGTTTCCATTTGGTGCAAAAATGAAATATGCTTGGACATTAAATTTTGTCCTTGGACATTATCTGTTCATCAAAGCTCACAGTTATCCTTGTGCTATGCTCTCGGAAAACTGTTCACTTCTTGGAACAGGTAATGTCCACGGACAAATATCTGTGCCATATGGAGTCTTGTTTATACAATGACACTTGTTCTGCACTGACCTACTGTAAACGAATGAAACCAAACAGCAAGACAACAAAATCACTCAGAGAACATTGGATTGCAGGCTGCAAGCCCCTGAAATGACTGCAGGCTGCAAGTCAATGTTGTCTTCCCTCTGTTAGCAATTACCTCAAATAATACCAAATAAACCATCTCCAAGTTACCTTGTACTTCTGTTTCAAAACAAGTATTAGTGCAAAACATTTCACATGAAAATGAGTTTGATTTGCATCAAAATGAATCTGTAAGGGAAAACATTTCCATATGAATGGTTTTGCATGAAGACTCTGACACAGAGGCAAAAGGCAACTCGGAAATGGCCTATTTTTGATCTAATAGACTTTTGCCCACCACTTGACCAAAAGAAAGGAAGGCTTTGCTTATGGGAGGTTCAAGTGAATTTGGGAGGACGTGCATCATGATCTAGCAAAACCATCCAACAAGCGCTACCTTAAGAGCGTTAACCCAGAAAACATTTATTAAAGATTATATTGAACTAGAGTCCATAAGTCACAAAAGACCAGCTTTAGACACTCAGATGTTTTCAAGGTTGTCTGCTTTGTTCAAACACCTTTGGCCAAATCAAAGAACGCTTGGTCTCCAAACTGTATTCTCGAAAAATATTGTTGGTGTGACAATGGCGGTTGTATCGCTAGCTCAAGTTTTTAAAGTCTGAAAGCAGAAAGTTCTGTAGCCTCCTATGCAGATGCTCTTTGGGTTCGTCACACAATCTTCCTTGCGTGACGAGCCCAAAGAGAGTCTTTGTAGGAAGCTTAAAGCTCTGTGACTACTTACAAATTCTTAATCAGAGAACATTTCCAGACAAGATGATTTGTAATCCTGGTTACTCTGACATTTTTACCAACAAACCTTGTTTAATAGTAACAATAACACTATAATTTCCAACTAAGTACTCGCTTTTTTTACAAGAACAACTCAATCTAATAGGAAACGTTTAGCTTGGGTGGTTTGTTTTCTCATTACAGACCATATGATGTTCTTTAGTGAACTGCTCTTTTATCCATCTAAAGATATTATTCTTTCATAAATACATGACTATTTGACGATTTGAAAGCAACAAATTCTCAAGAATAACATCACATGGCCTGAAAGGTGGCAACAAACCACCCACGCTAAAAAGGTGTATTGTTCAAGTCTTTGATCTCACAAACACAGGGCTTACATTACTCCTATGTCTCTATTTGAGCAGCCTGAGTACCGGTATTAAACGCTGTGAGAAGCAGCATCAATAGCCGTACATGTAGCTCGAGCAGTTCCTTATTCTTTTCTCGGCAGCTGCTAATTATTACTACTTATTAATTTATTTTGAATTGATCAGCTTGTTTACTTGCATAATTTGATGGTTGTCACATGACTTATGACTTTTATGTTTCCCTATGTTCAACTTCAGGTTTCTTCATTTCCACACAACAACAACAACAAAAAATAGATCAAACACAATTTTGAAAACTGTGGAGGTTTGTCAACGAAAACTCACTAGGTCAAAAAGAGTTCACACCCCCAATGTAAGTGAGTTTCTTGTGAAAAGCACATGGTTATCTTATCATCAGCTTTTCTACACTTGCTGTCTCGGTGTAGCAAAGACAGTAAAAAACAAGTATACAGTGTATTGCAGCTGATAGCCTGTGTAGCCGGCAATTAAAGGGCAGGGCTAGGGGGAAACCTTTGGGAGAGTGTTTCACGCTTCTAGTTTTCTTCTCTCCTTCCCCTTTGGACACCTGCCATACAGGCTAAGCAGCTGACGACAGGTTCAAAATCATTCAATACAAGCTCCAGCGACTGATTAATGTAGCATGTACTGCATTATTTAGAAGTAAAAGTGTTAATCAATTTACCTTGCACTTGCTATCACTGTATGTGTTCATAACCTGTGGAAGTGGCCAGAGATATCACTTCTGGCTGTCCCTGGGTTTCATTTGAAATGAGGTCTTGAGACTTCTGCTGACTGTCACAGTTTGCAAAAATTTCGACATTTTCTACATGACCTGCTTGTGCAAAGTGAAAAGGTGTTCCAATCTTGCATGATATTTTTACTTTACCTTGACCAGCCACAACAATCGGTTGTGGAATTTCAACAGTTCTCTCCAGCAAGTACTCGCCTTCCTTTACCAAAACCACTTGATTCACTCCATCTCCACCAGAGTTCTTAACCTGTTGAAGAACACTGCATAGCTCAACTGAACTCTGAACAACTTGCATTTGAAGATTCCCATAGCACTGAGTAACTTCAGGGACGTCCCTACCCAAGCTCAAGTGATTAAACATTGCAGCTGTAGCTAGAGCTTGCTGTTTTCTGTCCAGCTCTGCCAAGCTTACTGCCTTGAAGAAGTAACCCAGCAAACAGACAGGGTTAGCTTTGATTGCAACTTCAGCATCATTCAATGCAAGCTCCAACAATGACACACGCTCAGACAGAATTGCTTTCTTTTGCTCTGCACACTTCAAGTAGGTTGAGGCTCTGCTTGTGAGAATCTGTGGATCATTTGGACATGAATTCAGTGCTTCACTGTACAGAGATAGTGCCTCGTCCACATGGCCACAATTGAGACATCCTTTAGCTTTCTCTTTCAGCTTTGAGACTGCCTCTATTGAGGGCGACAGTGTTATGTTCTCCACGTAGACAGTTTTATTAACCTTCAGTGGCATTCCTTGTGAGCAGGTAATCTGGGTTTCCCCAAGTCCAACCATCACTGTATTGTCCTGAAGTTTCAAAGGATTTGATAACTCGTATCTTCCCTCTTTCACGACAATCACTAGACTCCGAGTATCTCTTCTTTCGTTGGCCCGAAGAAGTTCCTGCACTGTTGCAACTATCTCTGCATTGCAGTTTCCAAAGCGATCCTCAACTGCAGGGATTTTTGTGCACTTTGACGGAAACAGATGATGGGCAACAGCTGCTGCAGCTAGTGATGGACCTCGCTCGCCAAGGTGAGCAAGACAGACAGCTTTCCAGTAGTAACCCTTCACCCAGGAGGGATCTGAAGTTATTGCATTCTGAGCGTCCTGCAGTGCAAGGTCGATCATCATGATTTGCGCTAAGGGTGAGCTTTGTTGCGACAATTTCATGAAGGAGGCAGATCTGTTTGTTAACAACTTAGCGTCATTTGGTGACAGGCTCAACATTTGAGTGTATAAATCCAGCGCACCCCAATAGTTTCCTGCCAAATAAAAATTGTTTGCACGATCCTTGAGTGTGCTAGGAGTAGGCACATTACAATAATCAGCTACGCTTCGGTAGAATTGGATAGGTGCTTCTTCTTCACACTGGTTCAAAAGTGCTGAGAATTCTGCCACCTGTTTCATATTTCCTAAGAAGCGGTGTACTCTTATTAAATATAGATAGGTGCGCTTTAGCCCAGGATGCTTCTTACCGTAAAAATGTTTCTGAATGGAGAGTAAACTTTGTGCAATTCTCAGGTAAACCTCTCCCTTTTCACTTGCAAAGTTTTGTTTGGCACATTTGCTGTCAAGAGAGTTGGTAAGTACTGTAAAGCAATTAAGCAGACCCTCCAGCACTCCGATGGCATGAAAATCGCTACCATCCTCAATGATGACTGAATTGGGTTCCATGCAACCTTCAATAATGCCTTTATATATCTGAGGCCACCTTTCATTCAGGATTGCAAATAACATACACTCTGACCTAGAAACATCAAATTCTTTTAATACTGAGAGAGCGCACGTCATTCCGGTGAAGTATTTCCAGGAATCTAATGGACATTTTTTGGCAATATCCAACAGTTCTTCGGCATACAGTTTGGCTTCCTGTGTCTTGTCTGTGTCGTACAGGAACATGGTGATATGCTGAAGGATCGTCAGAAGGTTGTGATCACCAGAAGGGTAAATTTCCCTGGCAAGCTGGAGAGCTCTCTCATAGCGTTTTAAAGCAGTTTGAAAATAACCAGCGAAAACAAATCTTTCAGCTCTTGCTATAAGAATTTGAAGGTCTACAATGTCAGCTTTACAAAGTGGCAACCTTTCAAGTTCCAACAAGGCTTTGTAATTCTTTTCCCATTGACCTGCCAGTGCGTAAAACGAAGCATTAAGTTTGAGCACCCTGCACTTAGTGCCATTCGATATTGTACAGCCTAACTTCTCAAAATGGGTCATTTTTTGCACAGTCTCTTTTGCCAGCTTCTCTGATTCTTCGTGACACCCAGGTGTTAAGCAGTTCCTTTTGGCAATGCTTGTGGAAACCATTGTTTGAAGAAGAAAATCTGGATCACCATCCCCACGCACCATCTTAGCAACATTCAAATGGAATTCTAATAGTTCAGCATGTAGTAAAGTAAGGGACAAATCGTTTCCGCTTACATCACAGGCAAAGGCGCACAGGCTTAGAGTGTTTTCATTGAACAAAGCAGGAATACCATCTTCTTTCGATAAGTTCATTTCTCCCTCCATATGATTCTTCAACATGCGAAAATTCAATAAAAAAGCAATGAGAATGTTCCTTGCTTGGTCCTTCATTTCTGAAAGATTGAATGAATAGAAAGGTTTAGCACGCTCGTGGCTGCAATGCTTGTTAATCATCCTTTCCAATGCAAAATGAAGAACTCTAGTGGCCGCCACCATTGTTTCTATCCTCGTCAACCTGGTGAGGCTTTCTCTGACCACTTCTTGAACGAGCTTATGCGTACCAAAAACTCTACTCTACTGGTCTACTGAGAAAAGGGAATTACAAGATAGTACTTTAAGGATGGCAGCAATATCAATTTCAGAACGTGCACTCTCTCTCAATTCCACTTGTTCCAATTCAGGGAAGCCTGGGTTGATGACATCAATAGGAACCTTGTCAGTTTCTAAAAAGGCTGCAATTTGCATCATGGTGGCGGCAGCAGGCGATTTGTTTCGAACAAATTCAAAATTCATCAGCCAGGTTGTGTGCACCGATAGGCGATGGTGTGCCTCTATACTTAGTGCTGTGGCCGGCTGTTGCTCCAATAGACTTAGTTTAACAGCTCTGTACTTGTCAAGGTACGTTTTGAAACTGCAAGGAATAGGAAGGGCAGATATATAGGCGACTGCTTGTTCGAGAGCCAATGGAAGAGCTCCCAGCTCATTCACTAGATTTACTGCTTCCTGGTCGAGGGCTTTTCCCTTAACACTGGTCCTTTGCATTAGGAACACTGCCCCCTCTTTTTCACTGAAACATTGTAGCTCCAGGCAGTCACCAGTTGAGAGTTTCAAGAACGTTTTCGTCTCTTTCACAGTTTGCCTTGTTGTGAGCAGTATGTGTCCATGCTTGGGTATGCTGCCATTTCGCTGCCAAGACCCTTTACATATCTTCTTCACGCCTGTAGGACATGTTTTATCTTCCAGTTCATCTGCATTATCCACTACCAGAAGCCATTTTTGTTTCTTCTTGGATAAAAAGGATAAAAATCTATTCAGGGTATCGTCGACTTTCTCACTTGTCGAGCCACTGATATTCAGAAGAGCAAGGTTCTCTACAACTGATTTATTGATGTTTTCATCACTTTCACCATTGATCCAGAACACGCCACCTGGGAAGCAATTCTTACATTTCCAAGCAAATTCTACAGCCAGAGAAGTCTTGCCACATCCTCCAAGCCCACATACAGTTTTAGTAAAACAGGACGTCCCTGGACAATTTTCACGACTATGTTGTGGGGTTAGGTTTTGTTCCAACCATGCCAAAGCTGTCTCACGGCCTGTGAACGATGTCAACCTTGCTGGTGCAGTGCATATTGCCTCGCTATCATCGATGTTCTGTTCCTGCAAGGGTTTCACTGTCAACGTCTCCTTGACTTTGAATACTTCTCTCTGTAAACCTGAAATTGCAGTTCTGTTTGTGGCTGCCTGGTTGGTCACGCTTGAGAGGTTTTGTTCTAAGTGTGATACTTGAGATTTCACAATAGCTTGTTCCATAACAACATTCTGCACTCCACTTTTCAAGTATTCCACATCCTCACTGATAAGGTCACAGACTCCTTGCAGATCGTCTCGCACATTAAGTTGCCTATTGAAATCTTCAACAGTATTTGAGACTGTCAATATTTTCTGCTGAAGGTTGATTACTTCAGTATCCAGCTGCTGTCTTAACTTGGCAATCTCTTCACTGTTTGAATCACCTTGCTCTTTTACTTTAGCCAGGTTCTTTGTCTCTGCATCCAAATCATCTCGGCACTTGGTCAAGTCTGCAACCAGTGACTGACGGAGTAAATGAAGAGCCTCAGCTTCAGAATCTATGACGCTTACCAGACCGTTTGTCTCTACATCTTGCAAATCTTTGGACGATTTTTGGGCGTCTTTGTCAGAGCTGAAGACTGGGTCATTTAGCAGGCTATTAAGGTGACCAAATATGGTGTTGACATCTGCATCTTGAAGTTCTTGCTTTGGAGCATGCGCCCAGTGATTCCTGCACTGGTCTCGTGCCGAAGTCAAAACCGTTCGACTGACTGGAGGGTGAATAAAAGGACACCACTCTAATAGGTTCAACAGGTCACCAATATCTGTGGTCTCCGCGTCAATGACATGTGTTTTTCGTGTTCCAAGAGTTGGCATAAAGATTTTTGCTATCTCCCACGCTCCAGTTGGAGAGCCCCATTGATTTCTGTCACTGTTATCACAGCAAATCTTTGGTCGCCCGGACTTGTGATGACGCTTCAGCTCCATCTCCCACTTGACGCAAGTGCCACACTTTGAAGAGCCAGCCGCACAAGCACATGGAGGAAGTGATTGCAAAGGTGGACTGGAAATGAGGGACTGGTACCAAGCCTCCATTTTCCCTTGGATTAGTGATGCAATTCCATTTTTGGCTATGTTCAGGGCACATCCAACTGTCACCCAGTTTTTGTGTTCTTTTTTGTCAAGCACTGCTACCCAACTTGTAGTCATCATCCTGTGTCTTCTTTGTAAGACTAAAATTTCAAATTTGAGTCAAATTAATGCGGAAATGATGAGCGTGACTTTTCAAGATGTGATAGTTCAGTGAGAAGGGGAGCAAAAAAAAAAAAGAGAGAAAAGGCCAAAATGAAAATGCACGAAACCCACAAGGTGCAATATACCCATATACCTCATATAAGAGTTGACTTCTATTAATTAGTTTTGGGCTGAAAATGATCTCACCACACAATAACTAAAACAAAGTGGCAGAAACCTTTTAAGCTAGCGTGACGAGCTCACCCTTTTCTTTTTACGTTGGTAAGAGTCCCAAAGTCATTGAAAGATTAATTATTGAACTAATATCTAGACTTATTTAGTGTGCCAAATGAAATTCAAAAATTTGTTCTCTTCCCATCCCTTCCCATGGTGTGACATTTTTCATGTAACAAACACTTCACAGGACCAAAACTGTTTTTGGTGAAACAGAACAGAAATATTTTCTCGTGGTCAGCAGAGCAGTAAGATCTTTTTCATTAAGCGACGCAGCTGGAATTAAGAAAATTTGAAAACAATCATTGAGGAGAAGTTTGGTGCTAATTCGAGAAGCGATTTCCAAGAAAAGTCTTGATTAATCAAAATAACGGTATCAGAATGACTAACTGACGAATCTGATCAACGACATCAGCCAAAGAAGTGCGGTTTCTAATTTTCATGTTAATTTTATACGGCTCAACTTTTATTCACTGTACTGGAACAAACTGTTGACTAGTAAGCAGCAATAAGAGTAAATAAATAAGAATAACCCTGATTTCATAACAGTTCAAATTGCAAAAACAAATACATACAAAGGTGCATATGTAACAATATACAAAGTCCTAAATGCTGATACTAAGCTGTATCGGCTTTGGTGCAGTATACTTACCATACACTGACAAATGAAAGTGTTTTTCTACCTGTCAAACCTACGCTTTTGGAACAGTTGACTAGTCAATCACATTTAAAGTACAAAAAAAGTTTTGACTGCTGGTCATTTAGTCTACATTATAAATCCCGGTATACCAGGTGCCAGGCTCACCAAAATTCACACTACAGTGGAAATAGTGAAGTATTCAGCCGTATATATAAACAAGGATTTGATATTATTAACCAAAATTTTAAAAAAATTAATTTTGACTGCCAGACACGCAGTATTTTGAAAAACTTGTCCGGCTGCCATAGATATAGGAGAATCTTTGTTTACAATATTTGCCTCATTACCATAAGTGATACAGTTTCTGATGGAGCTACAAAGAGATTAATACTGAATACTGAAAGGGCACAGCACGATTAACTGTCCCAAGGAATTTGAGTGCGATGTATTGAATACTTTTTGTGCAACGAGGGTTTAAAAACTCAAAATTTTACAAAGAATGTATGAGCTCATCAGCGCTTTTGCCACACAGAAATTTTGATGTTTTTGAAAGCCAATTTCTCCTCCAATATTACACCCAAAGAGCCAAAAACATCACCACTTACTAAGTTTCACAAGCTCTTTAAGTTTTTCCAGTAAAATCGTGTCTAGCATGATGCCTTCTATACGCAAAGTCGTATGTTAATGAGGAAAAATGTCAACAATGACGTCAGCAGAGATTCACCTATAGACGCAGCGTTTTTAAATTGTTTAGTTCTCAGTATGAACTTTACGACTAATGACAACACACTTCATTATGGATGCAACGACAAATTAATATGCTAAGTTATTCGAATTTATAGAACACATCAACTGAGTGCCTGGTATCTTATAACTGACTCGGTTAAAGAATTCTCAGATCTTAACAGAACGCACCATAGCAGTTAATGAAATGATTTTGAAAGGACTGACTTGCATCGAGCAAAGATCGTGAACAGATTCCAAGAATGCTGGTAATGTGCAGATTGAATGACGAAACTTTGATCAAAATTGCAATTAGGATTGACTGTACCACGGCAGGTAAACAACTCTTATTCAGACGTTGTCCCAGAATCGAACCAAAATCAGGATTTACAGAGGCTTCGTAACAATTCTCATCCTACCTCCCCCTGGGAACGCAATCCCGCCAAAATACGTTAATAGAATTTATGAATTTTGTTTGGCGCGACGTTTGAATCGCTGCCGTGCCAGAGTGTCCAGAGGCGTGTAGCACGGCAGAGTTTGTCGAACTTAATCACTTGCAAACTTAATTCAGAAGTTTGATTCAGACGCCGTGCTTCCGCCGTGTTTTTGTCGAACTTTATTTCTGAATTTAGTCCGGCACGGCAGAAGTACGACGTCTGAACTTCCGGTGAAACTGACATGCCAGAGACTCAAGCGAATCATTCTAAAGTTCTTTTCACTGATAACGCATAAGAAAATTCAGCTTAACAATCTTGTACACGCACTTTTAAGGATGAACTTTTCAATGAACAGTACTTACATCTTACATTCCTTGCAGGTCACCAGATTTAGGTATCAGAGAGCTAGGAAGTTCGCTTCCATCGTTAAACCCCTGCTTAATTTCAGCACATTTTGATATGCTAGTGTCCAAGCTCCCCAACATGGCACCATTGTCGTCCCCAGTGTCGCTTGTCCCTCTTAGCCGGCAGGGCCTCGGCGCGACCCTCGGCGCAAGGAAAAGGTGGCTCTGCAGACACATAATTTGATGGGCTAACTTCTTGGACTAAGATTTTCACTAATTATACGCTGGTTTCATTTCTGAAAATATGGACGGTTTCGTCTCTCTACTGGCTTATAGGGACAGGAGGCTCTGGTAACGAGAAACGCATGGCACAAAATTACAGGGTGCTTTCCATTGTGTCAGACCGACCAGTCATTAAGCGAGGTCAACTGAAAGGAATGGCTCTTACCATTTTCTATTCGTTTCCTCAATCCCCCACATAAATTAAAATCTACTGAAGAGAATGATTTGTCAATAGAACGACAAATTTCGGTCCGACTGGTAGACCACCTCGCGAATATTCCTGTCGGACCGACCCAAAACGGACCTTTCCATTTGACTTTCGACCAAAATTTCCGGAATTTTTGACACAATGGAAAGCACCCGCGCCCACAGACTCCAACACACGCAAGATCCACGTAAAGATACCATCCGTTCGCACTTTTTTATTATGTTAAATCTTCAAGGCTTACAAAAGAGTTCGAAATTAAAGCAGTAAAAACCAAACACTTAATGTATACATTACAGATTCTGTTTCCTACTTAATGTTGATTTATTTCTTACTGTTATTGCTTTGATTGCATAAAGCTAGATTATTTTCACGTTTGACTTTGGCAAACGAGTATTTAATCATGTACGATTAACGATCGATAGCCACTAAGAGCTCGGTTAAAAATTTCAAGAACAAAAGTTTTAAAGAGCTTACAAGTTCAAGCTTCTTCATTTCCCCACAACAACAAAAAATAGATTAAACAGAGATTTGAGAAATGAGGAGGTTTGTCAACGAAAACCCACCGGGTTAAAAAAAGCTCTCAAACCCAATCAAAGCGAGTTTCTTGTAAAGAGCTCATGGCCTTTGTGTATATCATCAGCCTTGCTACAGTTACTGTCCCGTTGAAGCAAACAAACATATACATTGTATAGCAGCTGACGACAGGTTCCAAATCATTCGATGCAAACTCCAACCACCGGTTTACGCACGACGTACTGCACTGGAAGTAAAGTGAAGAGTTAATCAATTCACCTTGCACTCGCTATTGATGTGTTCGTACCCTGGGGGAGTGGCCAGAGATATCACTTCTGAATGTTCCGCAGTTTCATTTGAAATGCAATATGGGGAATCCTGCTGACTGTCACATTTCGACATTTTCTACATGACCTGCTTGTGCAAAGTGAAAAGGTGCTCCAATCTTGCATGATATTTTCACTTTACCTAGACCAGTGTCAACAATCAGTTGTGGAATTTTAACAGTTCTTTCCAGCAAGTAATCGCCTTCTTTTAATAAAACCACTTGATTCACTCCATTGGGGTTCTTCATCTGTTGAAGAACACTACGTAGCTCAACTGAACTCTGAACAAATTACATTTGAAGATCGCCAAAGCGTTGAGTAACTTCAGGGACATCCCGACCTGAGCTCAAGTGTTTGAACACTGCAGCTCCAGCCAGAGCTTGCTGTTTTCTGTTTAGCCCTGACAAGCTTACTGCCTTGAAGTAGTAACCGAGCAACCAGACAGGGCTAGCTTCAGCATCGGTTAATGCAAGTTCCAACAATAACAAGTTCAGACGAAATTGCTTTCTTTTGCTGTGCACCTTTAAGTAGGTTGAGGCTCTACTTGTGAAAATCTGTGGATCATTTGGACATGAATTCAGTTCTTCACTGTACAGCGACAGTGCCTTGTCTACTTGGCCACGCTTGAGACATTGCCTAAATGTCTTAGTTCCTTCATATTTGGCGTATTATTTCATTAGAAATCGCACTATTCACAGCTACAGGACAAGACAAAGGAACGACATTCACCTACCGAACCCTAAGTTAACGCTAGGGTAAAACACATTTAGATTTTCAGGTGCGGTTCTTTTTAATGATTTACCCACATCAGTAAAAGAAGCCACGTCGCTTTCTATTTTTAAGAACTCTCTTATTTTTCAGTTCAGCCAACAGTTTTCTATTTTAATTGTGCTCTTTTATTGTATTATTACAGAAAAGTTGTACTTCATAGATATGTAATTTCCTTTTTATTCAATTTTTAAACTCCTTGTACATAACTTTGCGATAATTTTTAAATTCTGATTTTTTTTATCATGTAGTCTTAATTTTACCCAGGGTCTTTTTTGATACCAGCCTATGGCTGATGGAGCTACCCTGCCTAAATAAAGATGACTTGACTTGACTTGACTCGACTTGCGTTTGTAGCCGATATAAAGCACGCTCTGATGGGCTAATACTAGGGCGCTATTCTCCCGTAATGCCCACGGGCCGATTACGAACCAGCAAAAACCAAGCAATAAGCCATATAATAAACTGCTTATTAACCTCGAACGTTCGGTCTTCTTAGAAAAATCTCAAACCTCGGCCTTGCCGTATTGACTTTGCTATCGCTCGGTTAATATGGCACGGTCTCGGTCTGAGAAATTTGAGTGAATTAGCTCAGCTGGGAAGAAGATAGTGGTAATAGAAGGCCAATTGGTTGCATTACCGGTCTGCAAGTGATACAAATGTAATCGTTTCCTTCAAGCCTTGAGTGCTGTTTGAAGCCACTTCTGACATTCACAAAATTGGACCAGTCAGGGATAAGATAAATATCGCAAAAATCCGAAAATAGGCCCCTCTATGTATAAGCCTTTCCAAATATAAACCCTCAAACTCGTGATACAAAAACCCCACCGTTAAATCACCCGTCCGAATATAAGCCCCCGGAGACTTATACTCGGAACTTGCCCTCATATACAAAATAAAACAAAGCAAAAACGGTACAGTAACACATTATATAAAGAACTGCTATTATTATATAAAGAACTGTTACGTGTGCCAAATGAACGAGGTACAACAGTGTCACAGTTTATTGCTGTTTGCATAGTTCACTACTCACTCTTGGCTTGGATTTCTTCCGTCAATAGACAAAGTATTTTCAAGGAAGTTCTATTCCGCCACCCTGCACTCAATAAAGTAATTTGCGGTTGTACTTTAAGTTTGCATGGCTGAGTAGAAAGTTCCACGTCTCTCACGGCGAGTTTCAGTAAAAACGTCGTGAAAATTACTGACACAAATTTCCTTTCAACTATAAGCTAGCCTATTCGATTTTGAAACACAAATTTACTCCAAGTATAAGCTTAAAGCCGATTTTAAAACGCAAATTTCCCTCCGTATAGGAGCCCCTCCGAACATAGGCTCCTCCAAAAATAAGCCCCTCAAAAAGAGCCTTTAAAAAACATAAGCCCCGGGGCTTATTTTTCGGAGTTTTACGGTAGGTTTGTGCTCCTTGGCTATAAATTACTTATTCAAAATTTGTTTTTAATCCCAGGCCAAATCAAAGTTCGAACTTTGATGCCCAGATCATCAGTGCATTCATCTGTCTGGGGGAATCACACGCTCGATTCATGCACTATAAGTTCATAGCAACCCCTGTTCACAATACTTATATTGCAGCTTTACTAAATCGTTTTTAGGGACTCTTGAATTTGTGCATGGATTTCCGATGGATGAAACCCTCGGACTGCAGGCGACAAGTCAATGTTATCCACCCTCTCTTTGAAATTACCTCAAATAAGAATACCAAATTATTCTTGTTCCGATAAACTTTCGCTAACAAAGTGACTTAAAGAAACGGAAGGTTTCGTTTAGGGGAGGTTCGACTGAATTCGAGAAGAAATGCTACATCATGACGTAACGAAACCGCCCAACCCGTTGTTACCCCAAGAGCTTGAACCCAGGAAACATATTTATATAAATTTATTTTGCATGGTAAGGTAGTCTTGATGTAAATCCACAGTTGCTGTCCCGTTGGAGCAAACAAACATATACAGTGTATTGCGGCCGATGACAGTTTCCAACTCATTCGATACAAGCTCCAACCACTGCACCGCTTTACACACGACGTACTACACTGGAAGTAAAAGAGTTAATCAATTTACCTTGCACTCACTATTGATGTGTTCGTAACCTGCGGGAGTGGCCAGAGATATCACTTCTGACTGTCCCACAGTTTCACTTGAAATGCGGTCATGAGAATCCTGCTGACTGTCACAGTTTTCGACAGTTTCGACATTTTCTACATGACCCGCTTGGGCAAAGTGAAAAGGTGCTCCAATCTTGCATGATATTTTTACTTTACCTTGACCAGCCACAATGATCGGTTGTGGAATTTCAACAGTTCTCTCCAACAAGTACCCGCCTTCCTTTACTAAAACGACTTGATTCACTCCATCGGGGTTCCTCATCTGTTGAAGAACACTGCGTAGCTGAACTGAACTCTCAACCACTTCAATTTGGACACTTCCATAGCGCCGAGTAACTTCAGCGATGTCCCGACCTGAGCTCAAGTGTTTAAACAGTGCAGCTGAAGATAGAGCTTGCTGTTTTCTGTCTAGCTCTGCCAGGCTTACTGCCTTAGTGTAGTAACCAAGCAGCCAGGAAGGATCAGCCTTGATCGCTGCTTCAGCATCGTTTAATGCAAGTTCCAAGGATAAGCTACGCTCTGAAGGAATGGCTTTCTTTTGCTCTGCACTTTTTAAGTAGGTCGAGGCTCTGCTTGTGAGAATCTGTGGATCATTTGGACATGAATTCAGTGCTTCACTGTACAGCGATAGTGCCTCGTCCACTTGGTCACGATTGAGACATCCTTTAGCTTTCTGTTTCAGCGTTAAGACTGACTCTATTGAGGGCGACAGTGTTATGTTCTCCACGTAGACAGTTTTATTAACCTCCAGTGGAATTCCTTGTGAGCAGATAATCTGGGTTTCACCAAGTCCAACCAGCACAGTATTGTCTTGAGGTTTCAAAGTATCTGGTAGTTCGTATCTTCCCTCTTTCACTACAATCACCAGACTCCGAGTGTCTCTTCTTTCGATGGCCTGAAGAAGTTCCTGTACTGTTGTAACTACCTCTACATTACAACTTCCAAACCGATCCTCAACTGCAGGGATTTTGGTGCACTTTGACGGAAACAGATGTTGGCCAACAGCGGCTGCAGCTAGTGACGGACCTCGCTCGTCAAGGTGAGCAAGACAGACAGCTTTCCAGTAGTAACCCTTCACCCAGGAGGGATCTGCAGTTATTGCGTTCTTAGAGTCCTGTAGGGCAAGAGAGATGTTTTGCGATGAGTTTTGGCCAGGTTGTTGTGAAAGTTTCATGTAGGTCGAAGCTCTGTTTGTCAACAATTTAGCATCATTTGGCGACAGATCTAACGTTTGATTGTATAAAGCCAGTGCATTCGAGTAATTTCCTGTTTTGTAAAAGTTGTTAGCCTGACCTTTTAACATTCCGGCAATCGCCACATTGTAATCGCCATCTATGCTTTGGCTGAATTTGGTGGATGCTTCTGGTTCACATTGGGTCACAAGTTTATAGAATTCCATGACCTGTTCCTTATTTCCCAGAAACCTGTGTGTCATTATCAAAAAGAGATAACTGGGTTTCAACCCAGGATGTTTCTCACCGTAAAACTTTGTCCGAATGGACAGTAACGTCTGTGCAATTCTCAAGTAAAGTTTTCCCTTTTCTTTAGCAAAGTTGCGCTCGGCGCATTTGCTGTCAAAAGAGCTGATAATCATAGTGAAGCATTGGAGGAGACTCTGTAGCACGGTGGCTGCGTGATCATCGCTACCATCCTCAATGACGACTGAACTGGGTTCCATGCAACCGTTGATAACGCATTTGTATATACGAGGCCACCTTTCATTCAAGATAGCTAACAGCCTATTCTCTGACTTAGAGACATCAAATGCACTTAACACAAAGAGAGCGTCAGTCATTCCCTTGATGTAATAGTCGGAATCCAATGGTTGTTTCTCGGCAATATCCATCATTTCTTCGGCATACGGTTTAGCTTCTTGTTTCTTGCCTGCACCATGCAAAAAGGTGGCGATATGCTGAAGGACCATCAGAAGGTGGGGATGATCAGAGGGGTAAATTTCTCTGGCAAGCTGGAGAGCTCTTTGATACCGTTCTAGGGCAGGTTGAAAATTACAAGCTGATACATATTTTTCAGCTCTTGCTATAAGTGTTTGAAGTTCCACAGTAGCAGCTTTACTAACTTGCAAGCTTTCAAGTTTCAACAAGGTTTCGTAGTTTTTTGTCCACTGACCCTCTTTTGCGTAATACGAAGCGCTATGTTTGAGCACTTCGTACTTAGTCTCATTAGATATTAGAAACCCTGATCTCTCAAAATCGGACATTTTTTGCACAGTTTCTTCCGCCAGGGTTTTCGATTCTACGTAACTTCCAGGAGAGGAGAAGTTTCTTTTGGCGATACTTGCTTGAACCATTCTTTCGAGAACCAAGTTTGGATCAACATCTCCACGCACCATCCTAGCGACTTTCGAGTAGAACTCTGATAGTTCAGCATGTAGCAAAAGAAGGGATAAATTGTTTCTGCTTAAATCACAGGCAAAGGCGCACAGGCTTAGAGTGCGTTCGTTGACAAAAGCTTGAATACTATCCCCTTTCGACAATTTTATTTCTTCCTGCATATGATTCTTCAACATGCGAAAATTCAATAAAAGGGCAGTGAGAACGTTCTTTGCTTGCTCCCTCATACTTGAAAGATTTAATAAATAGGAAGGGTTCGCTGACTCACTGTTACAACGCTCGACATTATTTGTCGTTTCCAATGCAAAATGAAGAACTCTAGTGGCTGCCACCATTGTTTCTATCCTCTTCGATGTGGTTAAACTCTCTCTGACTACTTCTTGAACGAGTTTATGAACACCAAAAACTCTTCTTTGCTGGTCAACTGAGAAAAGTGAATAACAAGACAGTACTTTAAGGATGGCAGCAATGTCAATTTCAGAACGTGCACTCTCTCTCAATTCCACTTGTTCCAATTCAGGGAGGCCAGGGTTGATGATATCAATAGGAACCTTCTCAGATTCTAAAAAGGCTGCAATGTGCATCATGGTGGCGGCAGCAGGCGATTTGTTTCGAACAAATTCAAAATTCATCAGCCAGGTTGTGTGAACCGATAGGCGATGGTGTGCCTCTATACTTAGTGCCATGGCTGGCTGTTGTTCCAAGAGACTAAGTTTAACAGCTCTGTACTTGTCAAGGTACGCTTTGAAGCTGCATGGAATAGGAAGGGCAGATATATAGGCGGCTGCTTGTTCGAGAGCTAATGGAAGAGCTCCCAGTTCTTTCACCAGATTAATTGCTTCCTGGTCGAAGGCTTTTCCTCTAACACCGGTCCTTTGCATTAGGAACAACGCTCCCTCATCTTCACTGAAACATGGCAGCTCCAGGCAGTCATCAGGTGAGAGTTTCAAGAAGATTTTTGTCTCTTTCACGGGTTGCCTTGTAGTGAGCAGTATGTGTCCATGCTTGGATACGCTGCCACTTCTTTGCCAAGGCCCTTTACATATCTTCCTCACGCCTCTAGGACACGTTTTATCTTCCAATTCATCTGCATTATCCACGACAAGAAGCCATGGATGTTTCTTCTTGGATAAAAAGGATGAAAATCTATTCAGGGTGTCGTCGACTTTCTCACTTGTCGAGGCGCTAATATTCAGAAGAGCAAGGTTCTCTACAACTGATATATTG
>Ga0126338_10000770_pt1 | contig 18704 bp, 22 predicted proteins | sample OrbCmetagenome_2_FD_92529 | JGI IMG/M metagenome (GOLD analysis project Ga0126338, IMG submission 92529) | Coral microbial communities from Petempiche,Puerto Morelos, Mexico - Orbicella C C metagenome | ecosystem: Host-associated > Invertebrates > Cnidaria > Coral | place: Petempiche,Puerto... | reverse complement strand
CGGACGAAGTTCGAGCCAGCAAGCGGCACAAAATAGCAAGCGACTCTATTAAAATTTACCCGAAGATCACTCGTTTAAAACTAACCTGTAGCCATTCATCATAGGCATTCAGTAGCGTAAACAGATCTCCATGGTCAGATTCTAGTGGCTGTCTTAGTGACGCCACAACCGAGTCATACCCCATCTTCTGCGTAAAAGGGGACTGGACGCTAAGAGCAGCAGCTATGATCATCACGGGCTCGATGACGTGAAACACTGAGCCAATCAGAAGCATCTTTCCTATGACGACATCAACAGGCAGTTGACCCAGCATCTGACCAATCGGAGTCAAGGTTTCATCATCAGTTAGCGCGCCTTGTTGTTTAAGAGTGTGAATTGAATTTTCAACGTTGGAGGCTGGGGGAGGCTCTATGAAGGGAAACTCGCGGATGCGATGAATGCCAAGGGCAACCATCTGTAGAATGATGGAGTCCAGAGGAACAAGCTGAATCTCAGGAGTGGTGTATTGCGAGAAGGCTTGGTAGTCACTCTCAGAATACAAACGAAAACACACACCAGGGCCCGTGCGACCTAGACATACAAACAAAACTATTGGCGAAAGGAAAATACAATATGACAACGACGAGAACGTTGAATGATTTGCCGTGATTGTCTTTACAAGTGGTGTGACCCGGAGTTATGTAAACACCATAAAAGGTTTGGTGGCAAACTAGCACAGAGAGTATAGCTTTTAAGCTTTCTTTTAGTACCTAGTTGTCTTGCATAAAGCGACTAACAACTGTTAGGTTTCCGCAACATTGGAGGCTACTCCATAGCAGGTTAGTCTGTATTTTGTCAGGTCGCACCAAGATTCGCCACTGGAGAAAGCACTGTCAGCGTACACTGCATTGCCTCAAAAAACAACACTGTAACTCCGAGCAGAGTTCTGATGTTTAAACTCTGGATCCGCAGTACAAAAGGCTTTAGACATCCTCGCCTTACACATGAATGTAATGACAGGGAAATCGCCGAGGAGAAACATTGTTGAACAACTGGTAAACATGGACATTGAGACTGAGTAACATCTCAAAACAGGTCGATTAGTTATAGCTTGCTTCACAGGCCGGCTTGGTCTACAAAAATTACCTGGTCTCCTATTGTGGTTGTCTGATTAGTGTAGTAAAATGAAATTCAAAGTCATATCACATCTGTCCAATCAAAGCGAATACAACAAAAGTAATAAACCAATCAGAACGATAACATGCAACGGACGCCAAGCGCGGAGAATAGGTCGCGCGTAAGCCAAGTCACAGATTTGATTTTCCTTCTGATTGGTTGCCAAACAAGCGCGTTCGTTCTGATTAGCTACAACACGTTCCACGAACCAGGTACTGTTCTAAACAACAACGTAAAACAACTGACGGATGAAAAGCAACTCACCGGCTCTTCCCTTGCGCTGTTCAGCACTGGCTTGACTAATCCAGAACTCACGTAGTCGCTGCATTTTAGCCTCAGGATCAAAGCTCATCTCTTTTACCTGAGGATATTGAAGGGCTCTTATTGGTAATAGACCATGTTTTATCGGGGCAAAGATTCCAACCCAAACCTTGTTAAGTTGATTTGGCTAACGTTTGTCAACAGATGAGATGTTTTTAAAGGGGCTAAGTCACGGTTTGCGCATCTTGAAAAGTTCAGTCTAAACTTTTCAAGTGCGTCGTTTGCAGTCCGTGTCAATCTTCTCCATCTTATGGCTTGGATTATGATATCGTTCTTTGTCTAGAAAGACTCTCAGTTTGATCGGTTCTGGTCGGGTGTGAGTTTTTCTTGAGCCTAGCTACAGTCTAATAACAGAGAAAATCAAAATATCTCAAAACAACGATGAAAGTAACATCGAGGAATTTTAAACAATTCATAGCGATACGTACCTTTCCTGAGTCCACAATGAATCTGATGCCGTCTATTGTGATGGAAGTCTCGGCGATATTTGTGGACACAACACATTTTCGAACGCCCTCAGGAGCCACGTCAAAAACCTAGCGAGAAAAAAAATCCACGCAATGAGAAACTTCAAGGTCTGTTTAACAGTTTACGCACGGTGCACCTTAATGAATCTCAGTCGTGGAGAGTCTTGCGGTCCTGAACAACACGATAATAAAGATTTTGACGGAATACAGTAGAACCGCGCCACACAACTAACTCGCTATTACGCCCATGTTCTTTTATACCGTAGAAAAGAGGACACCCAACTAATTTTGGTGTTCCACTGATGGTCGAATTAATGGCTTCCCACCATGGTACAAATTCAGTCAACTCTCTTGTAAGCGGACACCTTTGTGAATAGGCCACTTTCTGCTTGATAGTGAGACCCAGAGGACAAAAACAAAAGAAATGAATAAGCATGTCATTCAATTTCCTTTGTTTGTGTTCCCTAGGCCACACTGCCAAGCTGAATTTTAATATGTCGAAAATAGTCTCTTGGGAAAGGTGTCCGTCTGTAGAGCTGTCTGCTTACGAGAATTATTCTTATAAGCGGACACCAAAGAAGAATAGGGCGGATGTCCACTTACGGGAGAGTTAATTAGCGGGTGTTAATTACCTGTTTTATTCCGTGGCCAAAAATAGCAACCGAAACTCTTTATTGATGTCAACTGTTAAAACTTACGAGTGAGCGTAACCAAATGAAATATCCAATTTTCATTTTCATAAGTGTCTGCGTCCTCTCACGAGAGAGTGTCTGCTTACGGGAACATGTAAATACAGAGTTTGTCTGGGAGCTAAAGCGGGGAATTGAAAAAAAAGTGTCTGTAAGAAGAGCTGTCCGCTTACGCGAGTGTCCGCTATCGTCACGCAATTCTAGAATGGAAGAGGATTGTGTAAAGACCAGGCCCCACTAGTTCGAAGGCTGGATAACGCTATCCACCGGATAAATCACTATTCAGTAGATAAGTGCTTACAAAAAAGCCCGCGCTATCCGCTGGATATGGATTTATCCGGTGGATAGCGTTATCCACCTTTCTAACAACCCAAGGCAGACCCGATTTGGTAGCCCGTTGGTGATCGGCTTAACGGGGTTCATTGTAACGGCTTCGAACAAGACTTGCCGAATGAGTGTTCTGTTAGAAACCTAGTGGAATACTAATACATGCAACTAGTTAACTAGACCGTGGCAGAATTAAACACATGAAAAGGTCAACCTTATCTTGTTCTTCCACTGACAAGGAACTGTGAAGCGGAAGTATGATCCATCGGCGAGACTGTTGCGCATACTCCTTAGCAGCATTAACAACCGCTGAGATTTCCGACATGCCACTGAGAAACATCAAAACATCTCCACGCTCTGATGACGAGTACTAAAAATTTAAAATCAATATCATTGTTAACTAAACTGTCAAAACAAAGCGGTCATTTTGTCTCCGCATTCGAGTTAACACGACAAAATGTGTTATATCTCATCCGTTTGTTACTTGTCAAGAGCAAACGTGCCCCTTTCGACAGGAAACACACAGCCTTTTAGTATTTTTATTTCGAAATCAATGTCGCGGAAGTAGATCCTTCGATAGCTCAGTTGGTAGAGCGGAGGACTGTAGAGTGTGTGAAGTCATCCTTAGGTCGCTGGTTCGAATCCGGCTCGAAGGAAGTTTTTCATTGCCACATTATTCTTCTTTTTTTTTTTAATTTCAAGCATGCGTTTTACTAGCAAAACTACTACCAAATTTTGGTTCTTAAAATTAAAGAAAGATGGATAAAGCCGTTGCCTTGCAATTTAGGCAACTGAACATTACATGTAGTTCCAACATATCTAGGAAAACAGAGTTGGGTGAACGGCAAGCTATCGAGTGAACGAGAGAAAGCACGGACTGGCGGACGTCGACAAACCTTGTGATCTATAAGCTGCATGATTCTGACGTAAGGAGTAGGGTCAAGTTTCTCCCATCGTCTTGAACTGCTCGAGAACTGTGGGAAAAAAAACAGGGACATAAATGTAAGGAATATACTGTTGATAGGTTCAACTGAACTAGTGAAAAGAGGATTTCTGCAAAAGATCCTGCCAAAATTCTGCAAATGGGAGCCACATCACGTTTCTTTCAAATCGTTCTTATCTTCAAATCAACAGAGACCAATTGCAAAAATACTTTCAACAAAAAACAGCAAATACATGAGCGACAATGAGCTTAACATTCGGGAACATTGAGAGGTAAGCGGAGAAAAGGAAGTTATAAGAAAGCAAGCTAGCCACTTGGGGTCATAAGGCTCGTATACAATAAGCCGCTCGATGAACGTTGCCTTTTCTTCAAAAATACTGAAAACTCTCTCCAAATCAGTAGTCTCATGGTAGAAACTATCCTGACAGAAAATATTACGCTTTTCGGAAGCGGGGTAAGAGCGGTGGCGGGGTGGGCCGGGTTTCTTTGCTTGTCCTGCAGGCCTTTCTTCCTTCTATGTTTTTTTTTTTACCCAAAATAAGGGGGAGGGGCGGGCTGCCCGGGCCCCTCCCCTAGATACGCCACTGGAGAGTGGGCGGAGAATGGGAAGAAAAATTGAAGTAATTCTCCTCCAACCTTCTCTCCTCCTGTTACGTCGTTAATAATTGCTAGGGTTATGGTGTATCCCACAATACAGTTCATACGACTTACCTCCACTTTCGGAGGCTGGTATCGAACTTCAATGGGATACAAACGACCTGGGATCTACAGAACAATTAAATAACAAATTTTCTACCTTTTCGTAGCGTGAAAATGTCTTAAAACTGAGCCCCGTCCACACTACGCCGGAAGAATTCTCGGAAGAACTCGTCCAAACTTGACCCGCCTGGATTAGCTCAGCTATCCGCGGGCATGTTATAATTGTAATTTTAATTTGATAACAAATAAAATGTATGTATGTTATTTCTCCGGTTAGGCCTACCGTCCACACTATTCCTTCACGAAAACGGAGATTTTCGAAAACGCTCTTTAAACCAGAGAAATTTTAAAACGCTGGCTTTTCGTTTTCGTGTGGACGGAAAACATTTTGAAAACGGAACTTTTCGAGAACGATGACGTCACGATAATCATGTGATTTCCCTGACCGAGGTTTCCTCAAACACAATCCAAAATGACCGCTGATTGTTGCGGTTTCAAACTTCTCCGGCGTAGTGTGGACGGAAAACATTTGATGCGTTTTCGGAGTAAAACCTCCGTCTCCAAATTCCTTCAGCATAGTGTGAACGGGGCCTGAGAGTTTCTTAATATGTCCGTTTTCTTTCCTAGTGTGGCACAGACAGTGTGGTTTTACAAAGGTGTCCAGATATCTACTGTCTAGTTATCGACTCGTTATCTGCGTTCGTCAATGGGCGCAGATAACGCGCAGAGTTACGTGCAAAGGAAAATCAGTAACAGCAAAATGTCTGCATACAATGTAGCTTGCGTATGCAGTAAAGAGTTGAGTGTGGTTCGACTTTTTACGCCGAAAAAATTCTTTAAAATTTTCTCTTATTTATTTTCACGCTCGTGAAACCATCAAAATTCACACCAGCTGACGGGCGGAAGAAAACGCGACATCTAACGCACTAGTCTCAACTCCTGATTGGTTGATAAAAGGTATCTGGACATCTTTTTAACCAATTAGCGGAGATAGTAACAACAAGCACAGGATTATCACGAACGAGCACTTTTCTATCGCGTCAAAAGACAGACACAAACCTGAATCACTGGCGCACCTGTGAAATAGCTCGCAAACAGACTAAAACAAAGAGAAACACGTAGTTAGTTATTAACTTGATGTTGATGAAGGTACATTAACTGCCATAACGAGTTAGTCAAGCCAACGTGTCCTGCGTTAGCGCTTGGTCAGAGCAAAGTGGAGGATTGTGGTTAGTGTGTGTGTGTTCAATAGTGAAACACGGAGGGAGCATGGCCATAGAAAAATACATGAATTAATTTGATAAATGAAGAAATAACGGGGAGGCACGGTGCCGAGTTGAAAGATGAATTTCTGTTCTAAATTATCACGACTTTCAGTGTTGCCTTGATGGAGAGAAATATCAAAAATAATCACGTTTCTTGGAGAATGGTCGGAGAGGGCAGCTCAACAGTTTCTTGAGAAACTAATACCTTTGTTCATAAAAAGCGAGAGTGATTAAAAAATAGTCACTCCATATCAGTTAGTCGTAATTTGACATAATCAAAGTAACCCCACCCACCACTCCCTCCCTCTTACAGTACCTGATGTTTATAGTGGCAGACATAAGAACCAGTTTGAGATCAGCGCGGGCCTGGACTAAGCCACGTAACACGCCCAGTAAAAAATCTCCATGAATATGCCTCTCGTGAACCTCATCTACCACGACGACACTGTACTGACTAAGGGTGGGGTCGGTGGATAATTGGCGCAGCAACAAGCCTGTAGGAAACGTTTGACATAAAAAATAGGTGCCATAGTCATGGGGGTCATTGGTGATGGGAAGATAAAACACCAAGGAAAAAGAAAGAGCATTTGACGAGGCAATCATACTGGAAATTTCTTAGAGCTATTCGACACTGGAAACATACCTTCTGTCAGGAACAAAATTCTCGTTCCCAGAGTTTTGCTGCTTTCAAATCGAATCTGTGATTGAAAAAGTTAGCTGTAAAAATGCTACATTTTCCACTCTCTCCACCCGCTCTCCACTCCCACATTTAAATGGTTACAAGAGAATTCTCAGGCAGCCTGACAAAAATAACTCTGGCAGTTTGGTCTGTAATGGGTTATAATCTCATCTGAGAAAGAAGAGATACAAGCACTTCTAGTTGGTTCATGCACACACAAGCATCAGCCTTTTCATGAACACTTTTGGAAGTGAAAATTCCAGGTCACATAAGAATGACATTACTCCAAGATATTATCAAGAAATACCACTAAGTAAATCAGAGTTATGTAGAAATGTTTAACAGACAAGACAATGATCAATTCCAATATTTTCCATTTTACCTGATAAGCTACTTGAGATCCATACTCATTCAGAGTTTCATAGCCGACTCTTTTAGCCAACGAGATACAAGCAATTCTCCGTGGTTGAGTGCAGGCAATCCGTATGAAGCCAGCATGTAATAGGTACTGAGGAACCTACAGTAACATAGGAAGAAGAAGTATAAAGTGATTAGCCAACAAGAAAAATCTAAAAGCACTTTAAACTTTTTACCTAGAAGTTTAAACTAACCAGCTGAAGGCTATCGAAATTGGCACTAAATGACAATTTTGTAATAACCTTGCAGTATCTGTAGGGATCTAAATCTATGATGTAAAATTTATCATGGATCTTCTGAATCAAAGATCTGTCAAAGATCCTATTACACTGTAACTAAGAAATACATTGTAATACATTGTCTTGTTTATTCCAATTCTACAAATTCTTGCTCAAAATTGGAAGTATTAAGCTCCAGCATTGACCATACATTACATGCAATTATGGAACTGGTAAAGTACAGAACAGTTCATTTAGTGGTCATGTACAGGTGTAGGAGAATTTTGCACCTTTAATTCATTAGCTGCTAAATAGAAGTTGTTTGTCTCAACCAGACTGAGAACTTTAGAGTTACTGTATTTCCACTGCTCTGTTGATGTGTTCAGTATCATAAAATGCAATAAATAAGAGAATCAACCAGTTTTGCAAACCACTGCATTGTACAACCAGTAGGGGGACATTTAGGATATGTGTCACTGCATATTATGTACATGTGTAAGTTAGAGTTACACTATTGTTTATATCAGGAAATAACTTTTATTAGTAGCCACTCAGTTGTGTTCTACTGGAAACCCACAAATCTGATAAATCATTGGTTCACTCATCATTTCTTATTAAACAATTAGATTATGAGCTCGAGGTTTCTATCACGCATAGAAATCAAGAGCAAATAATCTAATAGTTTTAGTATAAATCTACTAGTCGTTCAAAACTTTACTTAAATCTTCTTCACAGACACTTCGAAAATGCCAAGAAGCACACTGCACACACTTCTAAGCTACTGAGTATCAACAACAGAATAGACAGTGAGTAACATAGCCAATCAATGAATTGCATTTGTGATAGAATGCAGGGTTCTCATTAAGTGCCGACCGCTGGCTCAAGAACCAGCTACTTCCACTTCTGAGCCCCCTACTTTTCATGAAATAATCTGTGTTTAAGTTGTAAAGAGTAATGAAAATAAATAAAAATGTCTGCCATCAAAAGGGACAACCTCCTTCTAAGCCAGCAGCAGGCCTTGTTAAAAAGATGAAGAATGCAAAGTTTATTGGAGCACTGTATATTCTGGCAGAAGTTCTACCTGTTCTCTCCAGGCTGTCACTGGCATTTCAAACAAGCAATGTAAATTTTTCCCTTATTTGGCCACAGGTCAAAGCCACCAAACAGCATTTGAACAAAATTGTAGAGGAGGAGTCTCCACTAGAGAAGTTAAAAGGAAATGTGGACAGCTTTGAAAATCTTGGCTGTGATATCACATTCCCTCCGACTTTCAATGTTTGAACAAATGCAAGGGCTTTCACAGAAGTATCTGACAGCCCTAACAAAGAATTTAGAAGAAAGATTTGCATCCAGTTGTGATGTTATCAGTGCCCTCAGTATCTTTGATCCACTTAGTGTGCCAGAATATGAAGCATATGGTTTTCAAGAGTACAGAACTGCCCAGGTTAACATTTTGGCCAAACACTTTTTTCAAATTGAAACACAAGAAGTTCAAAAGCTGAAAACAGAGAAGCTTCTAACAGAGTGGTCACATATGAATTACCATGTGAATGATAACATCAAGAAGACTATAACAATAGAGTGAAGTCTGGGTCAAGAGAACCACAACAACATAATGGTTCTTTCTTCATCTACTTAAGGGCAAATCTTCCTTTGGTACATTCTTCCTTCTACTTCTTTACATAGCTGAAGTCATGGTCACTTTGCCAGTGAGTAATGCCTGACCAGAGAGGGGTGCCATTGTAGTAAAGAATGTTAAAACTCCGCTAAGAAGCAGGCTCCAAAATGAAATGCTACAAGCAATACCTGCTGTAGGCATTTATGGACCAGATGTCCAGAAGTGTTTGCCAGTCATAAAGGATGCAGCGAGTGCTTGGCTTCAAGCAAAGGAAAGAAGAAAACTACCAAAGGTACCAAAGAATGCCATCCCAGGGCCATCACTGGTTAGAGTCCAGACATCTGAGAAAAAAGAAATGGGAGTGCAGTGTGAGGAGACAATGGCTGTTCAGAATGGTACAGTGGCAGAAGAAGAAGGAGAGCAAGATGGAACTGAGGGAGATAACACTGATGTTGCTTTAGAAGCTCCTAATCTTCCATCAAAATCTTTAGATAGTGATAGTGACTCTGACTCAGCCTTTGGATCTGACGTGGAAGAGGAATGCTAGTTCACTGGCATCAAATGGTTAGTAAGTTCTGTATGGGCTTTTACTATCCATTGCAAAGTAGTTTCATTTTAAGATATCAGACAGTCTGAAAACTCTTTTGGAATGCAGTCAGATAAACTAAGATCAACACACACACAAATGGCAAAAAAAAAGGTTTTATTTGCCCATAACACATTGCAATGCCAGTACAAAAATAACTGACACATAATTTAGGGAAAAACACATTTTTGGGAATGCCACTGAACCTTGACTGTCCTTGTCTCAGGACAGTAAAGGCTGTAGCTAGAGAGGGGTCATAGGGTCAGGATGGGGTGTATGTTTTCAATTTCAGTGCAGGATAAGGTTGAACATCAACAAAGTCCTTGTAATCCCTTAAAATTCTTGGCATTTAGGCCTTTTCCCAAATTTACTATTTTTGAGGAAATATATCCAAGAGAATGCATGAAATAGTATTTCAGAGCCTCTCAATTTCCAAATTTTCTGGGAGAGCATGCCCCCAGACCCCCCTAGGGGCTCGTGCCTTCAGCACGCAAAATTGGTGTCAACCGTCTACTTCATGAAGCAAGCCGTCTACTCTCTAAATTAATGAGAACCCTGGAATGCAAGTAGATTTATACTAATTGCTGATAGACAACAATCACTTGTGCACTACTCTTAGAAAGGAAATTTATTTTCAATTTCAGATTTAAAAATACAAAAAATAATTTGCCGGTTTTCGTGCTGTAATCCTTTAGAGTGTCTACCAATAAAAACAATTAACAGGATACTCACCCTCATTTCCTATGAGCAATAGTCATCTTGGCTACGCCTCCTTGACCATTCACTCATAGAAAACTGGGACTTGTAGTCTAATACATGTAATAATAATTGTTGAATAGCAGAATGTTACCATACCTGTGTTGATTTTCCACAGCCTGTATCTCCAGCAATAATCACCACCTGATTGTTACTTACTGCATCAACAATCTGTTCCCTGAAATGACTTATGGGAAGGTTTGCTTGATCCTTCTTTAACTTCACTAACTTGGAAAACTGTTAAGACAAGTAAGCGATATACATACATGTACATAAAATAAGATTTAACTCATCTAATTTTAAAATGCAGTGGCCTTAAAATAGTTAGTGCATTGCACTGCCCAGTGTCCTTAAACTATGTTCTAGGCAGGAACCACACATTTAAAGGATGTGTGTCCAAATGATGCATATTTATTTCACAGCATAATATCAATAGACGAACTGACATCAATAGACGTGCATGCATGCAAAGAAAGACCAGTCTGACAACCCACCGCTAGTGAATTCTGTAGATCACTTGCCCATCAGTCTCTTAGGGCAATTTTTAGGGACATTCACATCACAGATTGAAGCACCATTTACAATGTAAGAGATGAACTTTTGGGGGCCTAGTGAGAATGATTTTCAGGCTGGTACATCGTGGTTAAAGCTTTCAAAAGCCCCAAAATTTGTTGTTTGTTTTTTACATCCTAGTCTTGGTTACATAATGCTTTCATGGAAACTGGCATGAGATACATGACTGTATCCTACCCTATGCCAAGCATACAACTGTTAATAATTATTTGTGATGCCGAAAGCCTGAAAAATGATCAGCCTTAAAAAAATGTATCATACATACCTTTTGTTTTTGACAGAAATCAATATAATACAAAAGGATGGATTTGAATTCTAAAAACTCTTCCTTTGATAGCTCTCTAGAATGTCTTCGATGTTTCTTGTCAGAGAAGGAAAAAACTGAGGAAAAGAAAAACCATGAAAGGATCATGAGTTTATACTTTTTCTAGTGAAAAATGCAATGTGCAGACAACTTACAATGTTATCAACAATTTAAACTAAAAGCTTTTTTGGAGGAGCACTACATTATGTTGTCAAAATCTTCTGTTAGCCAACAAGTTTAAAAAGACCAGAAAAAGTGTCCATTATTTTAAAGAGAGTTCTTTGCTACGGAAGGTTAAAATTATCGTGTTTTTGAAGCCAGAACCATGAATAAGTATCTGTTCGAGAGTTGTGTCTCACATTACTGAGAGGGTCTAATATAGGTTTTTACAATCTCACATCCCGCAACTACATGTATGTTGGGCTCAGTCCTAGCACTCCATCCTATCTGAACATTTATCTCGATCATGCCTTGTTAGAGTGGTAGTTTTTCCATGAAATGTCCGTGAACTATAATTTTCTGTTTTTAATCGCACATCCTACCATCAATTTTAAAACTATCCCTCATCCCGCCTGTCAAGATGAACAAATACTGCTCCTGCCGAAGTATTCTTATCTTGCATCCTGCCATAAACATTTCCGTCATCCTGCATCCCTATCATTCTGCATCCCTCCAAGCCAATAATATTATTATACCCTGAACCAAGAGCTAACCTATAGTCTGTTAGCAAGGATTCAATTATGTGTTAATTCAGATAATTAAATTAATCAGATATATTAAAAAGAGAAGAAAAGATATATTTTAATACCTTTCTTTGCTCCAGTGGTGCCATACCCCATCACATCAGTTACATCCTTTGACAAAAGGGCAACATTTATCTTATACCTTCTATCATATGATAAAGGAAGACCTAGTTTGGAAGACGTTTTTTCTTTCCCGTCTTTATCTGTTTGGAAGAAAAATGTAGAAACAAAACAAAAATACAATTTCTTGTATGTGTACTTCAGGCAAGACCTCACACTTATTCTGTATGGTCACTCTGCACGTTTTTCTGTTTTCAGCCTGCAAGCCATACTTATGTAACAACATCACAAACTGCTGTAATTTGACAAACATTCGTACGTGCAGTCACTGTCAGTGGCTTCTTTCCTGAGAAGCAGATGGAGATCCTGGCATGCACAAGTATAGAAAGAATGCATATGCATGAATATTTACTAGCCCAGTCCCCTGGAAATTACTGGTTTTACAGGCTATGGCATTCCTAATTGGCAAATGAGCATAATATAGTCCTATTTGTGATTTTGTTTCCATATCTTTGCAATCTTTAAGTGAAATTCCCAATTTGAAAAATTTTCCCTTGACTGACCTCTTGACCTGCTTTGAATTTAAAAAATATACTTTTGATGTAGGTATAAATACAGATTGGCAGGTTTGATCGTGTGACATCCTGCCATTAAAAAGTTGAGACCTCATTCTGAACACCTAGTTTGACAAATATAGTTCGTCGGTTTAATACACTGACGAATGTATCCCACCTCTAGGATGCTTTTCCGCGTGCTTCTTGTTGAAGGCCTCATAACGCTCAAGAAAGAGCCAGAAGTCTTTGTAATCTTGACTTCCCCTGAATAAAAGAAGGTGTTATAGTGACACAAATGTCTCAGAGGACATAAGGCTACGGTGAAAGAAATACTGAATGCTGATTTTACACCTTTTAACTTGTACAAACCGTTTGATCAGATCACAGTCGCGAAAGAAAAGATCGTCTAAGGATGAGCGATGGTCTTCCCAAACTACACATCTTTCTCTTTCGTTGATGGGCGAATCTTCCTTCTCAAAGTGATGACGAGACCTCTTGCGGCTTTTTTCCATCTTCTTTCAAAATGTACGACTGAACTAGCGTTCTAAAACGTCCAGCAAACGACCCAGCAAACGCAAACTAAAATGGAGGTAACAAGGCCGCCAATCGACCGCCATATTGTTTATTTTGATTTACCGCTGACGTGTATTGCGGGCGCCTATTGGCGCCAAGCAAGATGGCCGGACTTGGGGATCTTGTTGCAGCTTGTCTAATAGGTATTTATTCTTCATTCTAGTTCATAAAATACCGGATTTTTCATATTAGACAATAAGTACCTTTATTGGGTTTCTCGTACTTCACCGATTGCAGAAAAAGACGTTGATGCCGAAGTGCTTTGGACGTGGTCTTATCCTACCATCAATGAAGCGCACCGTCAGGTCATCTTGAGGAAGTGCTGTCTGAAGACTGATAAAGACGAAATTATAGCGTTTTGTTTTGGCCAGTTTAACAAACAATGGTTTTACATTTACACATCAGAGGTTAAGAATTCGGATGCATTGAGCAAGGTGGGTTCCGAAACGATCACACTTATCTGAGTAAGTATTAGAAGAGAAACCATGCACGGCGGGTATTAAACTGTGGGCGCAGGTACATGGGGGAAGGGGAGGGAGAAGGAGGCTGGTGTTTGGTGAGGCAGCTACATATTCACCCAGGACAGTGCTGATGAGTGAGACATTGTGGTAGAATAAGTTTCACTTAAAAAGTGGAAATCTCTGTTTCTTTCTTTCTTTCTTTTTTTGGATGGACTCTCTTGTCTTTGATTAGTTACTGAAAGATGTCACTGTGTTGCACAGGGAATTCGTGACTTTCATCTCTCATCCTAAACAGGGTCTTAGAATAGAGGGTGTAGTCATACACAGGATAGGGTTTTTGAGTAATTTTTGTCCTAAACAGGGGCAAGGTTTCAAACCCTCAATGGCAGCCCTTTACCCATACATGGATCAAGTACCCCCCCCCCCCTAGGTGTGTACCTAAGTGAAGGAGGAAACTTTTTTGTCACTGTGCAGTATTGATATTTAATATCACCATATCCCCATAATGTTTGGTTTATATTTTAGAACTATAATCATATTTGTTGTTGTATTTTCAAGGTCACTCATGTTGCTCTGACACTGATAACTAAGGTAAATATATAATCTCTGAACATGATAACCTTGATTTCAGTGGAATATTTCTGCCATTTAATGATCATATAGAGTTTTGCACTCCATTGTTAAAAACAAGGTTCCAGACATTATATTAGTGATCATGGATCAGTTATGCACACATGCTTGCATTGTACTTCATTTCACATGTAAAATTGGAATTTCAAAATAGTTATCAATGATGAAGTTTGCTCCCCATTTGCAAGGGGGGTATGTCATGAATTCATTTATTACATGTTACTACTAACAATAAATATATAATATTATATTTACAGAGAAACCTCTATTAAGTGAACACTTATCCTGGTCCTGAAATTAACGTCTTATATTTCCCTTTATAATGAACCCCTATCCAGCGGACACCTCTATTAAGCAGACAAGGACACTAGAATAAATTGTATTTGGCTAATTTCTATAAAATTTGTAAAAACCTCTATTACATGTAGGCAGACAGCGGACTGAATTAACAATGTGGCATTGGATTACGTCCTTGACATAGTCGATTAAATTTACCCGTATTATTGTTGCTGTATTGAAAGGGCATTGAATTATAACAAATTAAAGTTGCCAATGAAAGCTGATGAACTTAAACTCTGGATAGCTTCATTAACTACCTGGAACTTTATTACAGTTCAGAGGAAGCGTTAAATGTTAATTGTCAACAAGCATTGCTCAATTGTTACAAACCTTTATTAAGCGGACACCCTCTATTAAGCAGACACTTGGGAAAGGCCTGAGGGTGTCCGCTCAAGAGAGGTTTCATAGGATTGTATTTGTATTCATATTTCATTTTGTATTTTTATCTGATTTCTCTTGGCAGGATTTTTGTCCAGAGAAGTACAAAGGTCTCTGCAAGATTATGTGTAACAAGTTCATCAAAACAGGGGATGCCAGCGGCATGCTGGAGGCATACCTATCTGTGGTTACCAAAGGCTCTTGCCCTAATGATGATAATGGTTTGTTTTTAGTCAAGGACTTTGATCCTCGTCTGTCATATGTGGCCTCTCCTATTTCAGGCAAGTTGTTGATTTAGTTTTACTTGCAACTGTCATTAAATTGTTTTTCATCTCATTTTGTATTAGTTTGTTCGATTTAGTGTATTTTTATACACATACTAGACCAGGCTAATATTAATGATCTGACAATGGGTGTATGATGTGAGGCGTACCTGTAATTCATGAGTAAGAATACTTGGAAGTTGATAATATTAATAATTGATATTATCAAATTGATAATATCACAGTATTTTAGTGTATAGGTAATGAAATGGTGGGACCAAGCCTGTCCTGAGAATTGTGTTGTCCGTGTACATGTCTTCTAAGTTTCCATTATCCAGTTGATCTCCTATTTTGATGTAAATTCAGCCTTTCTTAAAATTTCATGAATTTAGTTTTTTGCTGTTAACAGATGTGATCAACATATTTGGAGTGGAAACAATTCTGATATACACTGCACTTCTGCTAAAGAAGAAAGTAGCTGTGTACAGTCCTAAAGTTGAAACTATTTTGGATATTTGTAGGTAAGTAATCATATGTACAGTTTGTATACAATTAACAATATTATTATTCCATGACTGCGCCTTGGATATTATGAGATGGTAGATAGCCAATAAGATGTATAATTAATGCCAGGTTGGCTATAGTCATCTTATATCCAACAAGCCCAAGTGGAATAATTGAAATTTAAAATAAAGTAGCGATAAAAATGCCCCCAAAAATTATGCTTACACTTAGTTACCTTATTTGTAGAGCATGGTATAATTTATTGCTCATTTACCATGATGGCTAAGCCAATGAAAACTCTTGAATTGAATTATCCAAGGATCCAGCTTTAAATAATATACTACATCATTCAGCAAATAACAGTTTTAATGACTCCCTGTGTGGTGGTGCAGTGGTATAATGGTTAGTGCAAGTTGAACTCTGGATCACGTTGTTTGAGCCATTTCCTGGGTCACTGTTACTCTCAGTCTGAGAGTCTCTCTCCACCCAGTTGTAAGAATACCAGCAAACTAGTGCTGGTGGTAAAGTACTGGCTCATCAATGCTGGTGTAACCCTACGATAGGTACAGTACATCGAACTGCTGTAAAGGTAAAGTCTGCATAGGAGCCAAGTGGTCCACCAGGCCAGAACTTATCCCGGTTTCTGTAGCATGAAGCAACTAGGGGCATTTCTATTCTCCCCTGGATGGGTTGCAAGTCCATCAGAGGAATACCCCAGCATTTTATTGCTCGGTACCCATTTACACACCTGGGTGGAGAGAGGCACTGTGAGAGTAAAGTCTTGCCCAAGAACACAACACAATGTCCCCTGCCAGGTTTGAACCCGAACCACTCGATCCAAAACGAGCACACTAACCATGAGCCCACCGCACCTCCCACATCAACCCTATGGTCCCATCTGAGGGGACAGTGGGGAAGATATTTCTAGTCTCCTATGGAAACCAAAGAAAAGTGCCACGCTGATGGGCCACTAGGCTAGAAAGTAGACTTAATCTTACCTTACCTATAAATTTGGACAGTGCAGGAATGAAAGTGGTGTTTGCAAAATCAAGCAGTGGGCTTTTCAAAACACAAGTTAGAGTTTTATTTATATGTAAGTTTGATTTAAAGAAAATTCTTACAAAATCTGGCCACTTGCCTCACCTGAGTAAAAACATCAATGTATGGATAATGGATCTAAGTGGCAATGTGTTTTGATGTTTATTTAGGGCATTACCTCTATTGGTTTGGCATCGTCAGAACTGGAACATTGTCCATCCCTATGTACATCTAGAGGAAGAGGAACTTGAGAGGCTTACAACAAGCATTACATACGTGGCTGGCTTCACTGATGCATCAGTTGAAAGCAGGACTGAGCTGTATGACCTGTTTGTTAATGGTAAGTGTTTGGAAGTCCCTGGCTATGTCCATTTACATTTATGTAATACCCGTTGAATCTTGGTTTGAGTATCTACAACTTTTAATTTTCTCATTTACATATATATATGTATCCTTATCTTTCAAAAGTAGTTGCTGTAAATCCTCGAATTATTACGCCCCCCTCAAATAAGTGCCCCCTTCGAATACCGGTAAGCGCCCCTCCTATCAGCCAAGATTTAAAATAAGTGCCCCCTTGAATAAGCGCCCCCCTCTCCAACCCCCATTTTGTGGACAAGTAATTAGACGACAAAGGATGTATAGTTTTTGTCATGTTCAATCACTCTGGTCCAGCTTTTTCCTACAATTTCTAGTTGCAGTTTGTGAACACGTTAAGTTTAGAAAAAAAAAATTACAAGTACCAACAGTGCTGCGATTTAAACTTTAAGATCAGCTTTTTATGTTGATAAAGAGCTTATGTTGTTGTTTACGCACAGATGATGTATTAAAAGATGATCATGTCAGGCCACGATTTGGGAAAAATTAAATGAGTGCCTCCCCCCTCGATTAAGCACCCCCCTCAAATAAGTGCCCCCTCCCCTCTCCCCGTCTTCTCCTAAATTTGAAATAAGTGCCCAGGTACTAATTCAAGGATTTCATCATTAATCCTTATTGCCCCCAGTGGGGCATGGGGGCGCAATTCAAGGATTTACAGTATGTAAATTTGCCATATATTGGATAACTGTCAACTGCACCCAACAGAGTAAGTTAGATCAGATATCCGGTGAAACCACTTCAGTTTTTGCCATGATCCCTTGGGGATAATAGGCTGGAACCACAAGCTATACATTGCTCTTCAGTCTCTTCAGTTTCCTTCACATCTGTTAAATAATTATTGTGTTAAAGGTAGGGTTTGCTAATGATTTGGTGGCAAAAAAAAACAAAACACTCAGAACTGAGTAAACACAAGGCAACATTCATTGGCTTAAATAAGAATGCAGGTATGTGCTTTGTATTAGGGACTGTGGGGGTGGGTGTATGTACTTTGCATTTGGAACTGAGGGGGTGGGTGTATGTGCTTTTCATTAGGGACTGAGGGGGTGGGTGTATGTACTTTGCATTAGGGACTGAGGGGGTGGGTGTATGTGCTTTCAGCATTGGGGACTGACAGGGTGGGTGTATGTGCTTTGCATTGGGGGGACTGAGGGGGGGTGGGTGTATGTGCTTTGCATTGGGGACTGAGGGGGTGGGTGTATGTGCTTTTCATTAGGGGCTGAGGAGGGTGGGTGTGTGTGCTTTGCATTAGGGGACTTAGGGGGTGGGTGTATGTGCATTGCATTAAGGACTGAGGGGGTGGGTGTATGTTCTATTCATTAGGGACTGAGGGGTTGGGTGTATGTAGTTTGCATTGGGGACTGAGGGGGTGGATGTATGTGCTTTGCATTGGGGACTGAGGGGGTGGGTGTATGTACTTTGCATTGAGGACTGAGGGGGTGGGTGTATGTACTTTGCATTGGGGACTGAGGGGGTGGGTGTATTTTCTTTGTATTGGGGGCTGAGGGGGTGGGTGTATGTGATTTTCATTAGGGACTGAGGTGGGTGGGTGTATGTGCTTTTCATTAGGGACTGAGGGGGTGGGTGTATGTGCTTTGTATTGGGGACTGAGGAGGGTGGGTGTATGTACTTTTCATTAGGGACTGAGGAGGGTGGCTGTATGTGCTTTGTATTGGGGACTGAGGAGGGTGGGTGTATGTACTTTTCATTAGGGACTGAGGAGGGTGGCTGTATGTGCTTTGTATTGGGGACTGAGGAGGGTGGGTGTATGT
>Ga0126338_10000769_pt1 | contig 18721 bp, 17 predicted proteins | sample OrbCmetagenome_2_FD_92529 | JGI IMG/M metagenome (GOLD analysis project Ga0126338, IMG submission 92529) | Coral microbial communities from Petempiche,Puerto Morelos, Mexico - Orbicella C C metagenome | ecosystem: Host-associated > Invertebrates > Cnidaria > Coral | place: Petempiche,Puerto... | reverse complement strand
GGCAGGAACTGTTATAACCCACTGGATGTCCTTGGCACTGTAATGTTCATCACCGGTCCTTTCTTGGATGATTTCAATAGCTTGATCTTTCAGGTACCTTATCGAGTGAGAAAACACATGTAGGGCATCCACTTCTCTGCCATTTCGTGCCGTGAGCTTGGTATTACGGTCCAAAGTCTATTACAAATAAATGATTATATTGGTTGGAATGTTTGAAAACAAATATGAGCAGTATTTTTACAACGATGATGTTTAATAAAGTATTATCATGCATGCTAATTATAACTGGGCGTCACCGTGATTTAGCATGCAGTTTGTTTTCGATCAGTTAAACCAAAAAAAAAAAGTTGTAGCCGATGAGATTTCAAGTGCTAGTTTTTAGGTATACAGGTAAAGAAATGCAGATTTCAAAGGGCTAAGGTTGCCTAAAGCCGCTGACCTGTTTCTGACCTGTTTTGGACAACAAATAATAAAGGGACTACATTTGTTCAAGGCTCCCAGCATTGATTCCAACCACTCAATCTGCTGGTGATGGGGTATTCGCTTGCATGGCCTGTACGGGGACGTCCCACAAGACAAATGATGACTCCTGACCTTTATTCCCTTAACAGAGTCTACAACCTTATGTAAGTTTCATGCTTCAGTGCAGATTTGAGATTTACCTCTGATTTATGAAGCTTCATTTTAAACTGTTTGAAGTATAGATACTCTCTATCTTCCCCGCAAACGAAATTGGCATACTTCTCATCCGCTTCGTATCCAAACGAGTCAAATTGACCGTCGGGACGCAGGAGTAGAGAGGTCGGTGTTTTGAGAGTTGCACCCCCCTGGTCATGGCCCCATGCTTTGTTCATGTGGATCCCTCCTTTTCCTTCCTTGTGATTAAAGGCAAAGGCAAACCCACTGTATGTTGTCCCAAAGTCGATGGCAACTACTGCTATGTAGCTTGAGCTTTCAGAATATACTAAACCTTCAAACGCTGCAAAGAGAAATATTTTGTTCACAAACGTCATGAAAATGTGAAAGGTGAACTGATCAACATGACACGAGCGTGGGACAAAGAAAAACATGAGTCCCTGACACAGATTTCTGTTTCGTACCACGGTTTCTCTCAAACTTAATTAATAACAACCACAGATAAATCTTGGGAAAATATCTGGGAAATGATGGCATGGCTTTGTCGTATTTCTGTAGACGCCCGCAGTATCAATGTGATTCAGAATTTAAAGACAAGACTGTAATTATTACACATTGGCCACTCTTTTAACCTGTCCTATTGAACTAAAATAGATGAATCTAACTAAGATATATATCTTATGATGCGGGTTTAAAAACGCCATCAACGTTGTGGCAGGATTCGTTGAGCTTGCTTTCGGGCCTGCCGATAGATTTCAACAGAGTGACACGCTCGGACGTGACAGTAGCATTGCAGGAAATTGACATAGGGAAACACAGGCTTTATATTCGTAAACGGGAGAAGGTAATACTCGAAAAAAACTCGTAAACAGAATTAAAATGGTAGAAATTTAACTTACCTGATGTCTTCTGGAATCTGTAGCTATAGCCTAGATGGACTGCGTTTCGAGATACATATTCGTCCGACTCGACATTTCACGACGCGAGGCATCAATTGTGGCAACATACAGTTTAGTAAGGAAGCGACGAGTCGTGAAGCGTCGAATAAAACACATCGAGTCGGAGCGAAAATTACCCAAAGATGTCTGTTATCTACTACTGCTTTAAATCTATCAAAACATGGTTTAAGAATAGTCGGTTTGTTTTCGTCGACATATCCGTCACAAAAGGGAACTCGTGAAGCTATTGTAGTCCTACATGGGTAACTTTTTCGCTTCTCCGTCTCAACAAAACTAATAATGATAAAAAAAAACACTCTAAGTACACCTGGTTTGCTCATAATAAAAACATAAGAATAAGAGAAATTTTATAAGTGATTTATAAGTAAGTGCAGTAAGCAAGTAACGTGTGCCTGTATGTTTTAATTGTTTTAAAGCACCATTTACATCATTGCATTTCCGGTGTGTTCCAAGCCCATTTCCGGTTTACACAGAAAGTGTTTTCATGGAAATCAGGCACATAAATCGTAATGCAATTTGTTGTCTTTGTTATTTATCGTGCGATTAGGAAGAAGTAAGCTACAAGGACAAGTTACTGATTTATTTATCTAAAGTGCAACAAATTCACGATGGCTACCAGACAAAATGCGAAAGCACACTGTAAATATCATAATTGAATGAGCTAGCTAGATCACATTGCCGTGAACCTCGAAAGCATCTGACTTACAATTTTGTTTATTTAAACACTCTCAGGTTGTTGATTTAACTTGTGTCCGTTTTCTTGTAGAATACAGAAGCGAATTGAGAAATCACTAGCTGCCACAGTATTAGTTTGTTATACAGAGTTACATATTTGAAAAGTGGTACTTAGAGCACGCTTGCACACTGAATATTTCGCTTCCAAAATCAGGTAATTCTGTGTTTACTTTTTACAAAGTCACAATTGATGAATTGTGGGGAAATAATAGAAATTATTTTAAAATAATATGTTTGCTAGTTTCACGTTCACCACTTACTCGATCTACTGCTAGTCTACTGCTTATCCATACGGAACAAAGTCAACTTACATTACTTGTATAAAGATTCTCCTACCTTTGAATGCCATGATTGTTGTCCTCGATCTCTTAATGCTTGATGTCTGAACTATTAATTCAGACTAAACTCGAGTCTACTCGAAATAATCTATTTCACGGGAATCAACAAGAACAGAAGGGAAATTTCCCTAATGGCAACGTCGACGCTGCGATTGGTTGAATGGTCGACATCCGTTTATTCTCGGAAACCTTGGGCGCCCTAAGCGACCAGCCGGATCAATTTTTTTTTCTTTTTCTTTTTACCAAGAAGTAGGAAGAAGCTTTAAAAGACCGGGCGGTTTAACATTTTCTTCTTTTTGCTAATTACAGCGCAAGACTGGCCCGACAATTTAGGGCAGAAAATCAGTCGTTTTGTCTTGGAAAAATCGCTAAAAGTTTGTTTTGCTATAGTTTGCTTAGCTTTCAGTTGGTGACTTTGTGTATTCTGGGAGCATCTTCGTGTACAAAAGAAGGTACTCTCAGCTGTAGTCATACTGTTAGGGCAGTTTCGACCGAAAACGAGCAAGATCGCCCTGATAGTGCCCTTTTGATATTATATCTAAATATGCACAACTTTTTCTATATGGGATGGGCAAATATGCAAATCAGGTAATTATACCGATAACCATCAAACGTTATAACTCTTTGATTTTAAAAATTCTTACAATCGTATCTGAAACAAAAAAGGAAAAAAAATGAAAAGTTTCCGGAAGCTCTCCCGCTACCTTCATCTGAGTAACATTACGGCCAAAAAAGTGTTTTGAGCTTTTTTGTGATTTACTAGAAAGCAATTTATTGTGTGGACTCTCTGTTCTCCCGGCTTGACGTTCCGCAACCATGTTTTGACAAGCTGCCATACCATAATTTAAAACTTGTGTTGATTAATTTTCGTTTTTGTTTGTTTGTTGTGTTTTTCTTTTGCATCATCTTTACAATTTTAAGATCTAACCAGAGATTTTTACGGCAAGGGACGCGCTGACCTAATGGTTAATAATGATAATAATAATAATAATAATAATAATAATAAGTACTAATAATACTAATAGCACTAATATTACTAATAACACTAATAATACTAATAATACCAATACTACTAATAATCGTATCTATAACAAAATTCTCGATCGTGATTGGTTCTCCGAGCACCTATTTGCCACGTAGCCGGCGCGCGATCACGTGGGTGTGTCATATTACAGGTATCCAATTTGAACTTTTTTGTAATTGGACGCCTGTAATTGGATACCCACGTGATTCGCACCGTGATCAATTGCGCGCGCTTTAACGGCTTCCAAAACTCATGAAATGGGCTACATACGTTTTCGCTCAAATTACGTTCTCAAACGGCATTTTTAACCCCGAAATTTGCTATAGATACGATTAAATAGTAATTGAACCTCGTGTCCTACAATTCAGAGAGTAATCGTGCTTGTAATTTCAAATCGGCCTCGCGCTTCGCGCTCGTCCGATTTTGAAATTACGCGCGCGATTACTCCCTAAATTATACTCCACTTGGTCCAATTACTATTACTTATACTCATAATAATAAGCTTTCTTTATTCATCTTCAAAAGAAACATATACGATGGATTTACATTATTTAAAGGGGAATGCATCTAATCAATGGGCTAAACCAAACCCCCATTTTCCGTTATCTGCTACCAGACTATAGTGAATAACTATTAAGTAAAATTACTAGTAAGGTAAGTAAAAAACAGATCATGATAGGAGGAGTCTTATAGCTCTTGCTAGCCATATTGAGTTATGGATGCACGCGGGCGGTTGCTAAGCACGAAATAAGCGAAATGAGCTTCTTGAGTATAGCTTCTATAATTTTTTGAGGACCCTTCTGTAAGCCACTCTGTGATATTGGTATCCTCATTGAAGATTATTACCCTATAACACTGACATTGACACACTGGAGCAAAAGAAGTCCTTTTATTAAGCTACATCAAATTAGCACACACGTCAGCAGCGTGCACACATGGGCAAATAGTTAACGAGGAATTGACCAATCAGAGCGCGCGTTTTGCTTTAGTTATGTTATAAAAACGAGTTGGTTTGTCTTTGCGTTCCTGACTTTGGTATTAACAAGCAGTCTGAGTTCGATCCTTTACCAGAGTCGTTTTGTTGTTCTTGGGAAACACATTTTACTCTTACAGTGGCTTTTTCCACTCAGGATTAGGGATCAAATGCCGAGGATAACCCAAGAAGGAGAACGACTACATATACCTCTAGAATTTTCATGGTAATAGAAACCTGGCAAACTCCGCTGACATGAAACACTGTTATGACACAACTATTTTTAACTTTCTACTTCTGGCGCCGCAAGCATTTACCTAAACATAAAGCGTGCTCAAAAAGCTGATGATAGTTAGAAGTTCAATCGCAAGCATGAAGGTCAAAACATCTTAGTGATTTCGCCTGAAATTAGTGTTTATATGTGTTCTCGCGGTCGCGTTCCTGCGAAGACTCGCAGGATATACTTAAATTAAGGTAATTCTCACATTTCCATTGCGCATCCTTACTGCGAATAATATATGGCGTCACTAGCGCGCACTTGTACACGCGCCCATTGAAAACATGGCGGATTTGCCTTGATGTTGAGTTCTGTCAGTTGAAAAATGGCTATAGCTCACTAACGAGCTCGGGCACACCAAATTTTTTTTCCAGTCATTTTAATCAACAAATCATTAGCTTTGCGTGAGGAAAGACTGATCTGATTTCTATTGCTGAAAACTGAAGAAATAAGGAAAATAGCAGCTGCACTGTAGTCTTTTCTATTTTGCAGTTTGATAGCCGTGATATGTAATTTGGTTCCAATATTTAAACAAGGATTCAGCTGTCTGTGAAAACCAAACTTAAAAAGATTATTTGTATCCGACACAAGTATTGACTGTAGTTTGAGGCGTGTTTTCATGAGTCTGGGCTCACAAAGATTTTACAATAACTTGGAATGCGTTCTTGTAATAAGCATTAAATAATGCTGAAATGGGACTTTTTCAATGCCTCGCTGCTCCTTAACGAGCATGGGCACCTCCTTTTTTTATTTTATCCTTAAAGTTCTCATAAAGTAAATATTCAGTGGACAAAATTTGAACAAAAATCTATTGACAGTTTTATTTCAGGGGAATTACCTTAAATGGCGGACCTTAACATCGCGGACAGCATCTTGTTAACTTTCATCACTTGCCGCCAATATGGACACGTAACTTAAATAACATAACATGATGCTCTACTTTACGATGCAGACTGCTAATTTTCGCAACTATTTTCGCAAATTTGTTCGCACGGATACTTTGCCTTATTGATAGCAGAGAGCACTGCTCATTGTAGCCGGTGCATTCTAAGGCGGCTGACTCAAATGTAGAGAGGCATCGCGAATTAATGTTCGGCTATATTGTGAAGCGTCCTTGAAAAGTTTTTTCGCTAATATAAATTTCATTTTTCTCCTGATCACCACTGCGAAAAAATTATCGTTGTAGCTATTTCCGTCAATTTTATATGAATTTTCAAAGTTTGTAAAATTGCCATTTTCCATGTTCACGACCGAGGAATAGCGGAGAATGCGACGAGTTGGCTTCTTATTCTAGTGAATAACAATATTTTGTTCCTGAGAAGAATATATGCGAACATGCAATAGTGTGTGTCAAAATCGTTGCAGAATGCGAGGGAGATGTATTGTTTGAGGCTGTAGCAATACAGGGTGGGTAGGATAGAGTATTCCTCTTCCGTCCATGCCTCTATCTCGATGAAACTCGACCAGAAACGAGGAAAAGACCAAAGAAGTGGGCTGATCTGTGCGAAGCTACAGCCGGGGAGCCATCGAGGATTTCTTCGATCTCGGGTTCGCCGCTACTGTAAAATCCTAGAGATTTTCATGGCCTGTGCATTCTTCTCTATCTCTAGTGGAAAGCTTAACATTGTCAAGGTACTGCATAAGACACGAATTTGGGATAAGTTGGAAAAAATCTCACTATTCCGACTATTCTGACTATTCCGAGCGCAAACGATCCTCCGAGTCGCAGACTATAGGTGAGGAAATTACACGGTAAATTAAACGAATCGCGTTTTTAATAGGCACTTTTCTCAACGAATACTAAAACGAAACCTTCGTTCTACAACGAGGGGATTAAGATTGTTCAGGCGTCGAACTGGTGAACTAGCTATGTATTCGTGGATTTTAATAAAAACACGCACGCCGGAGGTCGTAATCCGGCCGTGTTACTTAATGGCCGTTCCAAATAGAGAATTGTGTTGTTCTTTGAGCTTCGTCTTTGGGAAAGGAAATATATCTAAATTACAAACTTAGAATGAATTAAGCATTTATAAATATATGAGGAAACTGAAACAAACGATTAAGATTCGGCTCTATAGCTACCGACGTAGATTGTGCTGAAGGAATCCGCTTGTCAGTCAACCGAAACGCAAACTAATAAGTCGAGAACTCCTAGTTATTAGCGTAAGTCAAAATTAATGTACATTTCATTCAAAATAACAGTATTCATTTAAGTGATACTATACTGAACCTCTTTCCAAGATCTTGTCGAAGGATTTTCCGTGATTTACTAGTACAAAATATGCAGATTTGTGTAGCGTGTGTTCATACACAGTAATTGACTATGCATATACTACGGTAGGTCGACAATAACAATTAAAGCGAAAAGTTACCTGGATATTTTTTGCCGACATCTCTGCTTATCTCTTATGTTAGAACTATTTTCAGTCATTGATCTGGAGAAGTAGGCAGGAGTATAGGTTTCGACTGCATCGCATATTAACTTGTTTTCTGGGGAAATTAATGTTTGAATCTTAAAATGTTTTGACACTCCGAAATCTGCACGTTCCTTAAAGTCAAATTACCAACTCTTCGTGTTCATTGACATCTTTATAACTCCTTAAGAGCTCTAAGGTCACGGTATCCGTTTTCAGCAATTATTTGTACTTTTATAACCCAAATGGACCAGCAAATTATCGATCCTGATCCTGGCCTAAATTACAACGCGGCGATCACGACTGGCGACCCGCACTTCAAAATGGAAAAAAATATATATGTACATCGCAGCCGTCCAAATCGTAGCTAGACTTCGAATGGTAATGCTTGATGATACATTTCTTTCGTTTAAAAATCTTGTCCAGTTTTGATAAAATATGAATCACAAATAACCCAAAAATGTTTTGACAGCCCTCGAATCTCAGTCAAAATGTCTCTTGAGTGTTTTAGCCCAGTTCCCGAAGTGACGTTACTAGTAGCCCGACCCAGATCCTACTTTGCATCGTGCGGTCGTGAACATGGAAATTACATGTTCAAATGCCTGTAGAAACGCAAGGATTTTATCAATCGAGATACTTTTTTGCTGAAGTAATCAGGGAAACTAGTAGATTTTATTAGAGGAATAAAAATTTTTGGTGTTAGTGGCACTTTAAAGTAATCGACTAACCTATGAAACAATATGACCCAGGCTTTATATATATTGTTACAGTGCCCCGGCTAGTCAGTCACAGCTTTGTTTTTGTTTACAAGCGAGAGTTTGGCTATTATATTTTACTCGGAGCTTGTCGAAACGAAGGGAATCACTGTGAAACTACTCAAGATAATTAAACATACTTTCAGGAACATAACTTACAATAAGGCAATAAGATTTCGCCTCACCATGCAATATCAATAACTTTGATGGCATCGAAAATGGCGGAGACTGACTAGGGCCCTTTAAAGGGTAATCGCTGATTTCCCTCGTTGGTTTGGATTATTTACGAGGAAGAAACAGGTGGAAATCGTGAGCGACCGTGAAATGCGTGCACTATAACATATATATTTCTTTCTATCTTAACGTTTATCTTTTATCTTGCACAAAACCTCGCCAGCTCGAATCAGTCTTCCTCCTCCATCCAGCAGTCCAGGCCACTTGTAACAAGCAATCTCCTCTCCTTGATCTTGGCCGGAGGGTCTCAGCATCGTTGTACGCATATAAGGGCTGTTGTGATAGCCAATTTTGGTGTGAAAATTTTGCAGATACAAGGATTTGTATTCTATCTGCATGGGTGGGATCTGAGTAACCATTCTCCATGTCAGTCGGATGCACGCTTTCATGTAGGCAACAACTGTTGGATCATGTAGTATGTGCGTACTTGGTAAGAGCTGGAAATATGTATCCTCCATCTGCCACGCGCCCCACTTACTCCAAGCAACTTGCACAACATCCTGAAAGATCATTTTTAAATTCACGCTATTACAGGAAAGTTAAGTCAAGCAAGTTACTCCTCTTACACCCTATAGGCTCCTCTCCCAGTCGCATAAAGTAGCCCCCGTGGCTTAAAGAGGCTAAATCCCATGATAAGCCTCGTAGTCAACACCCGCCCGGAATACGAGTTATGAAGAGTTCTTTAAAATGATCCTTCCCATTTTAACCCTCGTAATGTGTGAACACACTCTATAATACCGAATCTTGCAAACTGATTCTTTCCCTGCATATTTTCAGCGACGTTCTTGACAGCGTTCATACCCGACTTTGAAAAAAATAATTAATGCCAAGTCCCATATATGTATTATTGTATGTATCATCTATCTGTGTCATTTGTTTCGTTTGATTCCAGTAGTAACTGCTAAAGTGTTATAGAGTGTGTTCACGTGACGTCATCAAATTCTCAAATCCAACCTAAAGAGCCACTAAAGGTTTTATTCTCATCAGGCATGTGAGGTGCTAAATCTATATCTGTTTACAACTTTCCAGCTCAATAGCGTCCTTTGATTGGAAACCAGCGCATTTTGAATTTCGGGGTTATGGCGGTGCGTGACTTAAAGCTAAGATCGCGTTTGTCGAAAAGTATACACTTATCTCGTGATTTTTTAGCCACTTTTGGAGTTAAAGTATTAAGAAAAGTGTTTCTGTAAATGTGTTTTGGTTCGGTTCAGATAATCAGTCGACCAGATAGCCAAAGTAAATTCCACATGTTTACACTATTTTCCGGCCGCTATATTGGAGAACTAAGGACGTCCACCAACATGGCGGCTCCAAACTAAGCTCTATGATTTTGCGCGGAACTTTTCGACGAATATCTTAATTTTGGGACAACGCCCACACCTTAAACTTGGAGAACTGTCTTCTTTATTTATCGTCTATTATATCACGATTTCTTGACTTTATCCACTAAATGGCTTTTGATTATATTGTTTACTGCGTGACAATGAACACACTCTATTCCATACGCGACTTTCGGGTTTCAATTTTGAAGACGTTTGAAAGTTCTCCATGTCACTAAGGATGTGTGTCATCCGAGGCTAGCTGTGTGTTACAACATCTTTTACATGGGGGTTTGGGTCGTAATTTCAGGGCGTTTAAGAGAGTTACTTTTCTTTGTTTGAAATTTAAGCCAGAAGGACCTGGTTAGTGTGTAGCATCTTATCGCTTTACCTAAGAAAGGAGCAATATAGTTAGAATCTAAAATCTTTTCAAACTCCGAGATATGGCACATCGTCAAAATGACGATTCTTTTAACCTACTGACTAACGTAACGTTCAAGAACACTCTGGTTTTGTTTACCGCCAAATAATTAGATTAATCCAATATTCTTGAAATTGTGCTTTTTTTGGACAAGGTATAGTTCTGCACTAAGTTGGTTGTATTACAACTTTTTTGCGCTCAGTAGTTGTGACATGCGAATTGAATGAAAATGGTCGACTATTAGCCCAGTTAGAACTCGTTAGATTGATGTCGACGTGAAATCGATAATGTCGTTTTTCTCGGAAATACCACGATATTTGAAGAAAAAAACTACATACCGTTTTTACTTTTACTAAGGCCTACTTATAGGCAAAAGAAGGGGTTTTTTTTTTTCACGGGCCTTACGGAACTATATATTTTTATTTTTGTGGACATTTGCCCTTAAGCAGCATCTCTTCTAAGTTTAAACTAAACCTATTGAAAGCTCCGATATTCGCCATGAAAATGTCAACCCTCACGCCTATTCCCCCTATTCCTAAAATTAAGTCAACCAAGCACCCTTTCAACAAATATAAATTCATAACTTATCATCGAAATTTATAGTCATGTAATGAAAGTTCCGTGATATCTTGTGTGATGGTGTGCACATATTGTTCATGACATTTACCTTGTGTATCTAAATTTAAATTATGGTTTGTCGTTAGCAAAATCGTAGCACAATGACAGCCTTAAGTGGAGGAGATAATAACATACGTTCAAAAAGCAATCAAGGTTGCAGGTCGGTGCACTCTCCTTTAAATTCAGCATTAGAGCTTCCAGGACATCTGCTGGGTACTGTGATTCTTGGTGCCTCACGTTTACGGTAACGGGTACTATGAAGAAAGAATATCCCTCCTGTTGGGTTAGAACAAAATAGTTGGTTATTAAGTAGAAATTTTAGGGCAATCTTCATTTGGATGTCGAAAATCTAAAACCAAATTAGTTGCAATGGCCAATCACAAGAATGACAATCAACGGAATGAAACAATGAAAGCTCGAAGAAGATGTATTCAAACAGGGCACATCGTGCAAATCGTGGGAAAAGCAGCAATACTTAATCATCTTTGGGTTTCATTTTGCTTCTTATTGGTTTGGTGGGAGCAGGGTCTTAAATCAATTTCAGATTGACTGTTGGTATGCCCCCCTACATTTGGATAACTTTCCTCCAGTATCTTTATGGTTGAGCTTCTACATTATTTAGAGAAAATTTGAAATCCACGTCTCCGTATACCATTACATTCAAAGAAGTGTTCCAAACAAAATTAACCGATGCTATCGTTAATCCAATCATTTGATTTTCGAGACTCGATACCAACGGAATAACGTAATCATTCAACCACAGCTGTCATTCGAATATCAAATCTTTATTGGGTCACAGTGACAGACTCTCTCTCTTCATTCGCCATAATGGTAAGGGCAATTTGTGTGAATTTCTATTTTAAACCAGAGAAATAGTGGAGCCGACTGCAATCTGTTTGTTGGACCGTTGTATTCAATTCCCTGTATATCAAACGGCGGCACTGGAGTTCGTCTGGTTGGAGGAGCGCGCACAAAGGAATTCTGTCAGGTTAAAGCTCGAGAAAGGTGAATATATTTGTTAAACAAGGGGTGGGAATGATTGCAGTGAAGTTTACTTTCGAATCTTCGAGTCAAAAATGAAAACAATTTTTGATCAATAAAATGCTTCGCCCCATATCTGAGCAGAACTCTTCAGCCATTTTGGCCCCATGTTCATGTTGTCCTCATCTCCTCCATAACAATTAACATGTTTCAATGCATGACACACCGTACTGTACACAGACTGATTTCTTTTGGTCGTCGGACCGGTCTGTTTGATGGCTGTTAGTTCGCTGATTAGTAACTCTACGTCACAATATGGTGACTCACTTTTGCCGCTTTACCTTTTCATAGAGGCTAAATTGTCGGCTTTGTTCTGGAGCTAAGTTAACCACACCTCTAGCCATCTCCTTACAAAACTCAACAGCGGCTTTTCTTGCCTCTACCACTCGTTCGTAGGCAGCCTGAAAGGAAAATAAAACGATGGAACGATCTTTGTAAATGTCTAACTAAATCATGCAAACAACTTGTAATTCAAAATACTCAGTTCACACTAAGCAGCACCACGCTTGTACACGAGAATCATTACCATATTTTCCTTCGACCGACTACCAAAGTCGAAATCTTTTCCATTTTAAATTTTTTTCTATGATTCCAAGAGTGGAACCATGGACCGGTAAAATACGAGGAATATTACCCTAAAGCACCGATAAAAAAGTTTTAATTTACTCTTGCTTTCTCGTACTCGATATGCGGAATTTAAGTAAAAGGCAACCCCAGTTCAATTCCAGTAGGAGGTGTTAAATAGCTGTTTCTGATGCAATTTCCTCAGTCGATTTGCGAGGGCAAAACGTGTTCAGAGCCAAATATTTAAAAACAAGACGATGCGACGGATTTTGAGCTTTTTTTTGAATACCCGATAAACAAAATGTAACATCTTTTTTTTAGTTTGCGAAACATTTTACTCCGCATGAATGTTTAACTCATTTCTGGCACATCAAAGATGGGCGTGGCAAAAGGCCATAAGGTTAATCATTAATATCTCAGCAAATATTTACAGGAGAATAATCTACTCTATCTCATTTAAAAAAGCATAAAAAATACTCTCTAGAAGAGAAAAGCTCTCCTTCATGGAAGCTAGTAGTAATTTTTAAACAATTTAGATAAATTAAACTTCGCAAAAAAGAAAAAAGGAAAAAATGTAAAAAAATATTTAAAAGATGCATTTTCACTCCACTGGTCAAATTTGATGAACAAATAAATCATTTTCCTTAATTTATCAGCAAACATATCCTGAAAACAGAGCGAAAAACCATCGAAACCGAAATTTATTAGATTATCTTTTTTTACCTAATTAAAAATCTCACATTTCCGTTACCATGGCGACACTAGTGGAATATTAACTCAGATCGAGTTACGCGTCCTTTCGAAAAGTGTGTTTACTCAACGAAACAAAGCTCTTTTCTAATGTTCCTGAGCTCTACGATCCCAAAAACGATTCAAGACACATAATTCAAGAATTATTCGAGATTGCAAACGGAAAAACGGCGGTCCGAAGGGAATTTAGTTGCATTTGCACAACATTCCTGGATTTGCGTAGCACATGGCGAAGGTCATGCAAGCTCACTTACCTGAAATTTTCGCTTCTGATTTCTTGCTAACCGTAAAATTACATTCGTATTTACTTCAAATACCTTTAGGAATGTTGTCCGCTTCCGAAAAAATCTTCAGGACGTTGAAATCATGGACATAGCTCGCTCAACGAAAGACGGCCATTTTGACTTAAAATTGTGTGATTTCGCAATGTCGTCATGTAGGCCATTTTGAAGCATTCCACATGAAACTAGCCATGTGCTTAAGTAATTATCTCTAGTTTTATGTCCCCAAATTTCAGGGGAAACGAAAATAATTCGATTTTTTTAGAATTTTTTTAGTCATCAATTCTGAAGCATTGAAATTTATAGAGCGTGACAGGAAAGAGTTCAGAGGCAATTTCTACTTCCTGAAATTTTGAGGTGAGGTCATAAGGGTAGATTTTGTGAAAAAAGCATTCCTGTTGTTCGGCCATTTCAATTTCAGAAGGAAAAGGAAACAAACAGCGGTTACAAACATTACAAATAGACATCGCGTGGTCTAAAAATCTTTAAAACTGTTTTAAGGACTGGCTCGATACAGCTTTTTCTGCACCATACCTGGCATTTTCAATTACTCTGATCGATGTGGAAATTACACCAGTTTTGGGAAAAGGATTGAAGTTTGGTTGAATGTGTTTTTTAAGATAAATTATGTTAAAATTTCAGATGTGTGTGTAACATTCTCCCGTGATCAATACATTTCACTACACTACCTGAATGCATGTTTGCGGGATGTTTTTTTGAATAACTGATCGTGGGGACTTTTGGCCCTTCTTTTCATGCCAGCGAAAGGACTATTTACAAAGGATTCCAAAATCTCCACCTCGAGTGACAAAGAACAGGTAGGTATTGGAGAAAATAATAATTATTCAGAAGAAAAAGGGCTAAAAATTGTGCACAAGTACTCTTGTCAATACCTTAAGTCAACCATGGATAAAACGAATTATTATATTTTGAAATATGCATCAACGAAATGTATTGATCACGAAGGAATGTTACACACATATATCTGAATATTTTAGCATATTTTTTTTATATATCGGGATTTAATAACGCAACTTTTTCGTAGGCTCGAGCGCCGACTTCATAGACAAATTTAAAAGTGTTCCAGTGTATCAATGCTAATGAAACTTTGGAAAAAAAAATGTTAACATTACCAGGCATACATGGTTAACGTTCTAAAATAATATATCGAGCCGTTTTTAAAATTTTCGAAAAAGCCCTAAAAATCAAAAGTCGTTCTAAATTTATTATGGAATTGACGTTGAGAAAAAATCTCGTTCTCCAGATCAAGAAAACACAAACCAACAAAACTGTCATGGCTTCAAAAAATAACTTTAAGGCACATTTTGGTGTCTTTTGGAGCAATGTCATTGACATAGTGTTCTTCTTTCAGTCCATTCAATTTCGTTAAACAAAAAGCATGATTTGAAATGTTTTCGCGATTTATTCCAAATCAAACATACAGAGTTTTTTTTTATTCTTGCATATTCCCCTTGTTATACGTCGTAATATTAGAAATTGGCATCAGCTTTTCTATAACAGATCTGGTTCGTACAAAATTCAAGCTTTACCGATTTTCATTTTCCGCTTTATCGTTTCCATGGAAATATCGATTATCTCAAAAAACACATTCAACCAAACTTCAGCCTTTTTTCAAAAACTGGTGTAATTTCCACATAAATAATAATACATAAAATAAAACACTTTAATAGCTGACACAATTACTGGTAACCCAATAGTTTACATTGTGGGCTATATAAAAAAAAAAAGAAAAAAATATATATTTAGTTAAAAAATGTTAAAATATCGAAGAAGTTAAAATATAATACAGCATGCACATAAAATGTACTCGAATATATTACAAGACATTTTCAAAACGTTCTAGAGACGGTAAAATGTTCACGGTCTGAATTACTTTGTAAAAAGTTGTTAACTAAAAGTTTCTTAAAGTTTCTTTCACGAGTGATCGATCAGAGAAAGGGAAGGTTGGTAAAACGCCAATTGAATATGCTAGGTATAGTCCAGAAAATTGTATCGAACTACCTTGACTTGCCGTTTCGTATGTTACAGCACACGTAAACATACATTAACCGTCACTTCTGAAGATATAATTATTTCTATTCTTAAGCCAGTCTTAAGCGCGCGCGCAGATGAATAACGGGGCGTGACAGCGAAACTGAGTAAACACGATTTGCTAAACTGAGAGAAAATTACAAAACGAACCTCAAAAATTAGACATGCTAGTCTAGGGTAATAGATCTCCATGTAAATTTTCTCTTTTGGTTGACAGAGTTTCTGGAGTCTATCAATTACATCGATCCTGGCTTCGTCAATAAATTTGGCAAAGTCCTCCTCCACTTTTGACTGTCTGTTCAAACTAAGCATGTCTTCCACTTTTGACTGATCTTGTTTCACTCGTTTTTCACTAAGAGTGGCAAGCCTACAATGATAAAACAAAGACGAACATTATCTATATATGGCACTGCTATGCCAGGTAAGGGTGTGACCATCTTTACTAGCCCTATTCATTTTAACGTCTGTCAGATCTATTCTACCGTTAGTGACGTGACAGACGCAAATTGTATTAATTAAATTGGAGGGTTGTCCAATACACCCAACTAGAGTCGATTCGTCTCTGGAGTTGACGATTCGACTAACCGGAAGTCGATTCGAGAACCCTCTTTGATGGAATCGACACGAATCGTCTCCCTTACTGTCGATTCGTCTTACCGGAAGTCGATTTGCGCAAGACTTAGAAAATATCGAATCGCACTATTTTTTGCTCTAAATCGCATCTTTTTCTCAGCCAATGAGAAAAGGAAAGTAAAACAAAACAACCAATCAGATTTCAAGGTTAGTTTAAAGTAAGCAATAAAATTTCAGGAAATGAAAGACAAAAAGCCATTGTGTGGCGAATTTTACAACTATTATCGCTAAAACTTTGTTGTTGTTGTTGTTGTTGTTGTTGTTGTTGTTGTTGTTGTTGTTTTTCAAAACATTTGACGAATTTAATTAATTACAGTTTCTGAATGACGATTATGAGCTCCTTCAGGCTGAAGACCTACTTTTCAGGAAGTTTCCAACATTCAGTGTCCATTTTGACGAATATTCTGGCGATTTTTCTTCAGCATCGGCTCAAGATCCGTCCAACAAAACACAAACAAACGAAAACCACACAACAAATTCAGGGCCATCTCAAGAAGGTAGATGTTTCCAGGTTTCCGGTAGTTTCAAACGAAGCAATACAATAGCTCAACTCTGTCGCTGTGAATAAACATACGTAGTCAAAATACGCCCCACTCCACAAAACAGTGAATGAACGAACGTCTTCCGAAGCTGGTGCCCCGCCATCTTGAAAATATCTTGAAACAAACGACACCGCAAAAACTTGACAAGGTCTTGAGTATTAACTTCTACGCCGAGGTCACAAAAAGAAACGGAGATACTTACGAGCTGGAATCCCTTAAAATCATGCAGAGTGCCATTGAACGGTATTTAAGAGAGAAAAACTATCTACTGGGCATTGTGCACTCGAGGGAGTTTCACAACTCAAAAGTAATCCATCGCAGAATTACACTAGCTGCACCTTTAAATTCCTTCTCCAAAGACAACTAGAAGTCTCAGCCTCATTCACAGAAGAAAAGGAAGGTCTTCCATCATTGATTCAGGGGGCGATAATTGAACTTTGATGCATGAAGTAGACTGTTTTCGTTCTGACTTCAGAACTGCTTGTTTCTTTGTTATGCTCGAATGAGTTTTTGTCACATGACATCGTTTTGCATAGTAAATGAGATGTCAAGCCGTTTCCGGTTCCGCTATTTTAACGCCGGCTACTGAATCTAACATTTAAGGCGATAAAATTGTGCGATTTCAAAATGGAATTTATAAAGTGGCAATTGAACTTCGGTCGTGCAATTTTGGTCTGAAATCATTCTTGTGATTTCAAATCGAACTCGCGCTGCGCGCTCGTTCAATCTTGAAATCACGCGTATGATTTCAGACCAAATTGCACTCCACTCAGTTCAATTACCATTATTTATTAAAACCGGATTAAACAGTTTTCTCCTATCCCTCCCCTGCTAAGCCTTTAAGGAGATGAAGAACGGAACCGCTGGGGGGGGGGGGGTTGATAGTTTGACCGTTGAGATTCTAAAGGCAGATTTGGAAACATCTGTGGATGTCTTACACTACTTCTAGCATAAGGTGTGGGAGCAAGAACAAATACCGTAGGACTGGCAACGGGGATTGATAGTGAAACTACCAAAGAAAGGCGATCTCACCGAATGCAACAATTGGAGAGGCACAACGCTTATGGTGGTTGCAACAAACGTTCTGGGCAGAATCATGATTACACGAATACGGGATGGAATTGATAATAATATAAATTGCGCCAAGAACAGGCAGGTTTCAGGAAGGGCCGCGGTACAACGGAACAAATATCTATGCTGCGTAATATCATTGAACAGTGTATTGAATGGAACGCTAACCTTTATGTCTGTTTTGTCGACTTTGAGAAAGCATTTGATTCTGTAGATTGTTCTGTACTATGGAGGATTATGAGGAGCTACAGCATTCCTGAGAAGATTGTGACGATGGTGAAAGTGATGTACAGTCGGAGTGAATGCGCTGTAACTGATGGGTCAGGTGTGCACGATTGGTTCGAGATCAAAACCGGTGTTAAACAGGGTTGGTGTATGTCCCGGTTTCTTTTCCTGTATGTTGTGGACTGGGTTATGAGAAAGACCACCAAACATGGGAACACAGGCATCAGATGGAAGTTCAACAACTTCCTAGAAGATCTTGACTTTGCTGACGACGTAGCCCTGAATTCTAGCAGTAGAGGTCATATCCAAATTAAAGTCAGCAACCTGGGACGTTATGCAAAAATGACGGGCCTTAAGATTAACACAGCAAAGACCATGATGATGTGCTGGAACAACACCCCAGGCAGAAAGGTCCAGGTCGATGGAAAAGAACGGGAAACGGTGTCGAAATTTGTTTATCTAGGAGGAACAGTGACCCAGGAGGGGGGCTCAGATGAAGACATCAAAAGTAGACTTGGAAAAGCCAGAGCAGCATTCAGCAAGCTTAGAAATATATGGAAGAGCAGTCAGCTAAAATTGAAAACTAAGCTGAAGATCTTTAAGTCCAACGTTATAGCTAGTCTGTTATACGGTTGTGAAACATGGCGTGTGACTAAAAGAGATGCGACCAAGCTAGACGTATTTCTACATAAAAGTCTGAGAAGGCATTAACATGGGCCCCAGAGGGAAGAAGAAATCGTGGCAGACCGAAAGAGACTTGGCGGAGAACCGCAGAAAAAGAAAGAATAGCATTGGGTTTTGGCTCATGGAGCGAGGCAACAGTGGCTGCTCGTGACCGTGTGACATGGCGAAGGAGAAT
>Ga0126338_10000767_pt1 | contig 18730 bp, 8 predicted proteins | sample OrbCmetagenome_2_FD_92529 | JGI IMG/M metagenome (GOLD analysis project Ga0126338, IMG submission 92529) | Coral microbial communities from Petempiche,Puerto Morelos, Mexico - Orbicella C C metagenome | ecosystem: Host-associated > Invertebrates > Cnidaria > Coral | place: Petempiche,Puerto... | reverse complement strand
GGCGACGGCGACGGCGACGGCGACGGCGATGGCAATGGCAATGGCGATGGCGATGGAAATGGCGTTGATGGTGGTGGTGATGATGATTGTGGTGGTGATGGCAGTGATGATGATGGGAATGGCGATGGCGATGGTGGTGGTGACAATGATAATGATGATGATGAGGGGGAGGAGGAGGAGGAGTTGGAAGAGAAAAAGGCAAAGGGGAATGTAGACGACGAGGGAGGTTGTAATATCAGTAAGAAAGATGACGATGTTGATGTTGATGGTGATGGTGATGATGACGACGACGACGACGATGATGATGATGGTGGGGGTGATGGCAATGGTGACAATAGTAATGGCGATGGTGATGGTGGTGATGATGATGATAGGGAAGAGGAGGAGGAGTTGGAAGAGGAGGATGCTAAGGGGAAGGTAGATGACGAGGGAGGTTGTAATATCAGTAATGAAGATGACGATGTTGTTGATAATGATGATGATGATGATGCTGATGCTGCTGATGATGATGATGACGACGACGATGACGAAGAGAGAAAGGAAGTGAAGAAGGGGAAGTTAGATGACAAGAGAGGTTGCAATATCATTAATGATGATGACGATGTTCTTTTTGTTGCTGATGACGATGATGACGATGATGATGATAGTGATGATGAAGACGCTAAAAATGACAATGATGCTAATGTTGATAAAGTTAACAGTGATGGAGGTGATGTTGAAGACAACGACGTTAACGTAGATGTCTTCAAGATTATGCTGTCATTTGATGCTATCTTAATCAGAGCTGTTGCAGACTGTAAGGTAAGATCAGTTGACGATGGATCTTCTAAAAACTTCTCTGTAGTAGATGAATATATTCCAACCTGCCGAAGACTTGTAGTGGATGCACGAACATGGAAATTCTGTCCTGGACTGATATTGGTAGATGTAGCTGAATCACCCAGGTTTGTTTTGAAAACAGCTCTCGATTTTGCAATGGAACCTTTGTTGTCAACTTTATCCGTAGTTGATGATGAAGATGTAACAGTTGATGAAGCAGATGAGAGCTTATCAGGTCGGTCGGTGGTAGAAGAGAGAACGGAAAATGAGACAACTGACGGTTGTTCTCTAGAAGGCAATAGCTCTTGAATGAAGGACGGTTTACGTTCTGTTTCAGTTAGAGTCGTACCTGCTGTACTAGGAACCAATGAATCGTTATTCCAAGCTGAGATTCCTAGTGAGGAATAATGTTCAATGAAAACTAAATATCGCAGTTTTAATGTATATAAAAAAATGGATTGTACACGATCAACAGTGAAGTGAAAGATTGGTCGTAAATCTTTACCATCCAAACATACCAGTCCAAGGGTAGTATTTTGCAAGATCTGAGCTAACAATTCTGCCCGCGCGTATTTTTAACTTGGCACAGAGTAATCTTCGTAACCTTTATTACTCTCCTTTGTGAAATTAAAAATGGCTTAATCGATCTAGAAGTTATTTATCCCGGTAGGTTTTGCAGACTTAGTGAACAAATCATAGTATTATTCAAACACCATACCGTATAGGGCTAAACTTAAAATATACCTGACGAGGTGTACGGTCTATACGGCTAAATAGTTCATTACTTTTCCCTTGAAACCCAACTGATTTAAACCAGCAGGGTCTCATTAAGCCTCATAAGACCCAAAAACACGATCTTTGGCTCTATCGAGAGAGGTTTTCATTACATCTTGGGGTACTAATTACTATTCAAGTGGCCGATGCTTAGTCTCAATCAAAGCTTATATGCTTCTGATTTCGTATACGAACGTATATTCCAATTGTAAAGAGCCCCTGCGCGCGATGACGGTCGAGATTTGTATTCATTCCGAACCAAGCAAGGTATAACTTAAGGTTTTGGTTTATCTTTTTGTTCGAGTAAGTTTTCAATGCCGATAGACTAATGCTTTTATTCTGATTTTTTTTTTTTTTTCATGCATGATCGATATTTTCAGTCTGGTTCAATACACGGATACACGTCACCATGCAATGTGGTCAATATGTTCCTGTGATTTTCCGCTGATATCTTGGAGTTTATGAAGTACTGAAAATTCCACTTTTCTCTTACATGCTAAATCGCATTACACCCTGCCGCTTTCGACAGGTATTCGATGGAACTGTTAACCATGACTACAGTCGCTAACACCGCTGAGAAATACACTTTAGATAGGATTTCGGTCATTGTGAGTGATATACACATTGCGCAACTTATCACTGCAGAGGTCAGAACTAGCTAGCTCACGATCACTAAGAAACGGGCTCACTAGATGGAATTAAAATCATGTATTACCTAACAGAGGACTGTAAGAAATGCTTCGATCGCTTATATTACCCGATTGACGAGGTAACATCGTAATGAACTCTACAATAATATATATATTTTTAAAACTAGATTGAAGTAAAACTCACTACTTATTAATACGATCATAAATGGGTGGAGTTGATCGGGCGCTCGCGCGACTGTCCCTTGCAAGTCTTACAAAATTTCTGTCTCATTTGTGTCAGTTCCAAATTAATAGAATATCGAACTTTTTCTCGCTTCGATCTGATATAATTGCTCTTGTTACGGTGTCCCAGACATTTACTGTACAGCTCATTAGTGAAACTAGTTATTCAGTTTAAGTTGCAAGTTATAGCCCTACTGACTTCTTGCATAACTCTAGTCACTGAAATGATACATATGTCCTACCTCTAAAAAAGACCGATAACACCATTGTAATAATCCAAAGCGACCAGGTGAATCTACCCATTTTCGGGGAAAGAGTTTGATTGCTCTTGATCCACCCAAGGAGTTAGCTTGCAGTTCACGAAAGTTCTCTACCCTTTAGCTTAGGTTTTACAGACAGAACTCAACTGAGATGCTTTAAACTTTCTCACGAGACCTTAACCCCCTCAGGGTGTCTGAAACTCGTCCATTCCTCAGACACAGCGGGAATAATTGTATCATTGCAGACGAACTGATGAGCGGAACAACTTGAATAAACACTGATATACATATTATGTGAAAATGCAATTATTGTTTCCCAAAAATAACGCTAGCATTAATCAATTTAATTAACTTAAACTGTCAAAACGATAAATAGCGTAGATAGAGTCCCTTTGTCATTGTCTGGAAGGGACCCATGTATCAGACACATGATAATTCAGTAGCATTCCTCTGACTACCAAAGAATCGAAAACCTACGAGGACTAACTGGAGTGAGAAATTCATTTTTGACCACTTTACAATTAATTCCTTCTTTCAGTCTAGCTTAGCATGTAACTTGACTTTTCTTAGCGGAGACGGTGAGCTTCAAAGTGTCTCCAACTGCGCTTTTTTAAAATGCCTTGTTCTCACTCCTCCAATATTTCAGTGAATACATCAGATGGTTTGATGAAAATTTTAAATTTTATTTTACGACGGCGAGGCTGAAAGTTCGTGGTCTCCTTCGTTCATGCATCGGTTGGTAAGCGGCGGCAATTTCAGGTCTTTTTTCAACCGTTACAAGTAATATTCTTATTATAATCAGTCACCAGACCAAACCAAGCTTGCACAAGAAATCGGGTTCATGCTTAGGTCAAGATCTTAAGCATCGCTAATGAACAAAAGGAGCTGATGTAAAAGCGATCTATTGTAGTAAACCAATAAAATTGTGTTTATTGCACGGATCTTAGTGGTGGTCTTAGCTATTGCTTAAAGTAGTCCTATGAGTTGGCCGTGCAACTGGAAAAATTGGATCATAGTTTGTAACATACGAAAAGTATACGGTTTTCAGAGACTGCAAATGATAGATTAGGGCCCTCAGTTTCATGGACTGTTAGTTTATACCAGGCGTTTGGTTAGCTGGGAGCAGCGAGAAAAACGACGAGAGAGAAGATTAGGGGAGGGTTTGGTGCTACTAGCACTCCTGTCGTCCTATTTTCTCTTTCGGCGTTTTTTCATTGTTCCCCAACTAACGTAGCCAGCAGGCTCCGGCTGGAAGGATCTGACCGCGGCTGGAAGGGCCGAGAAGGAACTGGCTGAGAGTGAAGTGGCCGAGGGGGAATGGGATGGGAACTGGGGTGTCCTCTCTCTTTCCCCCTCTTTCTTCCCTCTTTCTCTTTGCCCCATCCTCGACTGAAGGGTCACTGAAGAACTGTTCACAGGCTACAACTAACCCAACTCCTGAACCGAATGCCATTTCTCCTTCGAAGGAAGTATGCCATTGTAAAAGAGGCATTCAAAGCATTCACATAGAAAAGACTGATTGGCTTAATTGCACCCTGCTTTCTCGTATGAACTAGACAAAACGCTTTCTTTAGAAAACTTTCTTTAGCGCACAGGTCGCACAGCGCACAGACATGAATGATTGCTAACAGCTGTACTTCAAATGAATTCACTCTAATATTTATTCATCTAAAATTCAAAGAAAAAAAACACAAAATTTTGCCCCAAAATGATTGTTATTTCCCTCTATCAGTTGTCATGGTCGGTAGGCGGGGTCTTATGGAACGGGCCGGACGGGGGGGCTAATAGAGAGGAGAGCAAGTAAAGCCATACCACACTCTCTCAGAGACAGGGTGAGGTAAGATAGAAGAAAATTTTGCTTCTATTCTCTCCGGGTATTCTCTGTCCAGGTATTCCCTCACCCTTTGACGATGGCCAACAAGTACAAAAGACAGAACCTTTTATGTTGCTACACATAAACGAGCCCACGATTCTCACTCTTCAGCAGATTGCCACACCATAACAAGTGCACGCAGTAGTTCACAAGCAAATCCGCTTGTCGGAAACCTGAGTCTGCAGGTTGTGTTTCCTTTCTTCCTGAACCTGTCTACAGGTTTTGTACCTCAAAAACTTCAGCCTTTCTCTCAGTTTAGATTTCAAAACCCCTATGTCAGTAAGAAAATAACAAAAGGTATGCCAAAAAGTAGAAGTCGGAGTCGCTCTCCTCATGGCAGAGGTAAGCTTTTGAAAATGTTGTCAATCCGTTCTGAACAAGTTAGATTTTGCTGATAATTTTAGCTTAGTAAAATATACTACTTTCACATGGTTCTTTGCCAGTTTTTACGGAACGAAGACGAAGTCGATCACGATCAAAAGAGAGGAGGAAAGATGGTGGTAGGCTGTGACAGGTTTTTTTCATGGCAGACACTTTCTAACTTTATTACATGTACCTGGTGAACATACTTGTACCATAATGATCTGTTTGTTATGGCTCATTTTTAGAACGCAGAAGAAGTAGATCAAGGTCACCAAAGCGACGAAGGCATCGATCTCTTTCAAGGTACAGTGTAAGCTTAAGCTTTAAAAACTTGAGGTATTTCAACTTGTCAGCTTGTCAGAGATTAAGAAGGTGGTATGTTTTGCTCAGAACACCATGCCTAAAATAAAAAGCCACTGTATTTTAAATATTGAAACCATTAAAAATGTTTCCTTTCTGCTGTTTCAGATCACCTTCCCCACGAAGGCACAGAAGGCAAGTTCTTATCCTGATGGGACAGTGTCTGTTTTAGGCCCCATTCCATGTTTGCACATATGAAAATTTTTTAGAAGTTGTATCCCAAAGTAGGTCACTGGCATGCCAGCTTATGACAAGGATTCCATTGACTGCATGACATTACACGCCAAAAACTGTAATCATGTAACAGTTCACCAAATGGTTTTGAAACCCAAACCAAAAGTCTTTGGTGTAACATATGTAAAATGCACCCTTAGCCTAATGGTTAATGAAGTGGCTTCTGGAACAAGAGGTCTTGGTTGAATCTGGCCAAGGTCTTTGTGTTCTGCAAAGACATCTTGCTCTAGAACACTCTTTAATTAGTTCTTTCCATTTAAAAGTTTGAATGAGCAGTAGTTCAAATGATCCAGGCAACAGGACAAAAACAATCTTGTGGAGTTTCCTGCACTGTGTGCAAAGAGAGTCAAAGTTGAGCTAGTGGATTCTATCCTTTGCTAACCCGATGGGGAATTGAAGAATGTCTGGGGAGAATTTTTTATGGAAATTCAAATTGAAGAAGGACTGCAAGAGATACAGTATTGTATGGCAATCTTGGAAATCACTTTTTTTCCTCAGGGGTATTTTGCAGTATGCTGAATGTCGAATGCCAAATGCACTGTTTGTTTGCATTTAGTTTTACTCTCGTTTGCCTGTGGTTAGCTTTTATTTGTCAGAGAGGACAACATTGTGTTGTATTTAGGCCTTTCCAACAAGTAAAAAAAGGTACCCAAAGGGTACATGTGTGGGATACCTCATTTGTATTGACGGACACAGTAGTGTGGGATTGCAAGCAAACATGAGTGCAACCAACCGCAGGCAAATTGTGCATTTGGTGTTTGGCATTCTGCATTTGACATTAAGATTTGACTTGCTGCAAAGTACCCCGTACTAAATAAGCATGTTATGTAGGAAAGTAGTACTAATTGTAGCTGCTTCATGCTTAAATCCAGGTACAAGCCCCAGCCAGCACTCAATTTTGAACTGATAAATTTATTACAGTGACAGTACATTGTTTCTAACTGCACTGTGTTTTTTCACTGGTTATAGAACACCATCCCCAAGGAGAAGGAGATCAAGGTGGGGACTGAGCATGTGAAGATACCACATTTAAAAAGTGATCAGTTGCTGACAAAGGGAAAATAAGCTGAAGCATTTCTGTTCTGACTCATATTATTATCCCCATAGCAGCAGGTTATTTGAGAGTGAAAACTTGACCAATTTAAGGAAATATCCGAAGAATTCTCATGACTCAATTGTACATGTATTAGAAAAAGATACAATTTGCTCCTGATAATTAATTTTGGTCTCTCTTTGAGATTGCCTTTGATTTAAAAAGTACAGTAATTTTTGAAATTATGCAAAATGACTTAATGATGTTATAACATTAGTAATTGACTTCAATAATGTCATATAACATTACTGTTGTTGTCATCAAAATTTTATAACAGGTCATCATCACCTAGACGTTCTCGAAGATCACGCTCAAAGTGAGTGCGTCACAAAGCTATTGCTTTGAACTTGCAGCTGTAGCTGAAGCATTTTTTTTAGAATGTGACTAATTAGGTGTCTTTTATAAGCAAAACAATCATCATGCTAAATCATACAACTAGTGAGAAACAGAGCGTAGAAAAATATATGGTAGTTTTAAGATGAAATTGTTACTGTTCAATTTGTGGCAACCAAATAATTAACTGAAAAATACACCTTGAGAAGAATTTCCACTTCATTTCAACCACTATAGTGGTCTCTGCAGCAATACTGGTTTGATGCGTACAGTTTCCAAATAGGTTGGCCCTTATTTTTCATTCTCACTGCTCCAAGACTGTCCTGGCATTACAACTCCAGCAAGTGGACAAAGTGGAGTATAGATTTCTAGGATACCTGTGACTACTTCGCGTTGCCATCTCCATTCTCTAATTTCAATTGATGATTAAACATTGAGTTCATACTTTTAATATGCAGGTCTCCCTCAGACAAGAGGAAATCTGATAAGAACACTGTAAAAGCAGAAGATCAAAGTGAAATTGATGGTGTTGCAGGTATGTGCATCCCGCTATCTATCACTTTTTGCCAAATAACTAACTGTATAGGGACAAGTCTTATGTGCTTAGTAGAGCACTGATGGCAACCATGGGCAAATTTTGCTTTTTATTTCAAAGACACCCGTCCGAAATTTAGTGGTACTTGTGAAATTTGTGTTGAATTGCATGTGCAGTAGAATTCATTTGCATGACATATATATAAGGGTTGTGGCATAGCATGTCCCTGTTTATCAAGTGTACTAAAAATTGCTGTAAGACACATAGCTGCAGTGTAATCCTAGTTTCAGCGTACACATAGCTCCAAACTTTTTTAACTTCATTATATCTGATCTGAAAGCTGCCACGTTTGAAGTATCCTCGCAAGAATTGTTAAACATAGCTTAACTGTCTTCGTCAGTGATTGCTACCCTAGATTTAACTGAAATGCGCTGCAAAAACTAAGAACTATAAAATTCTCAGTGGAAACTGTATCACCGAGCCAACTGGTATTAAAAACTGGAAAAACAATTTCCCTGATTATTTTGCAGACTGGGGAAAAAAAATTTCATTTACATATAAATCCACAAAGGATAATAAATTAAGACAATTCTCATTCGGGATACTGTACAGAATAATAATGACCAAAAAGGAGCTCTACACATTCAGACTAGTTGAGGATGAAGCATGCACTCTTTGTCTCTGACCAGACTCTATAGAACATACATTTCTAGACTGTACCGTAACAACAGCCTTTTACTAGAAAGTCGTATCATGGTTCAACCACGAATATGACACCGATATTACACTTTCAAATAACCAAATAACCTTTAACGACATCCCCGGTTTATCTCATCTAACCGATTACCCAAGATGCAGACTACACCTTTTCATCATTATTCTAAAACAATACATTTGTGCCTGTATTAAATGTTTGGACAAGAAACCAAACATGCAGGAATTTCAAAGAAAAGCTGTATTACAATGGCAAATAGAGAAATGCGCTCTTCCCTAAGTCACAGTTTTTCTCGGGAAGCTTTTTTTTTCTGATTTAACTAGCCAATTGAAACAACACACTAAACCAAAAGCCCAAAATCTCATCTTTTTCCTACCAGCCCTGTCTCTAAATCTACTTTGTAGTGTTAGTAGAAAGTAACTAAGGTGTCGTTTTGTAAAGTACTTCAAGTAGTTTTAAGTAGGCAAGTAAGCGCAATTAAAGAATTGTGAGCTTTTTATTGTAATGTAAGTCATGTTTTGTTTAGCAGTGTAATGTAAGTAACGCTGCAAGTGACTGTTAGTAAGTGACCATTAGCAATGTAATAATAATATTATTGTAAGTAACGTGACTGTTAGTGACCTGTAGTAAGTAACATGACTGGTAGTGACCTGTAGTATAAGTTTAAATATGTACTAGTGATTACTAGTGATTAATCAAATAACTACAGTAATATAATAAGTAGAGAGATGTTGAGTAATGTAATGTAAGGGTGTGTTTCTGTAAGAAAATCCAAGATTGGATTCTTAAATCTGCAAGAATCTGAAAACGGATTTTGCATTTCTTTACTAAACAGATCAATCCCAGATCTCTCGGATCATGATGCGTCAAAGGAACTGAAGAATCCACCTTGGGAGTGGATTCTTTGGTTCCTTTGATGCACCACGATCCGAGAGATCTTGGATTGATCTCTTCAGTAAGGAAATGCAAAATCCGTTTTCGGATTCTTTCGGATTTATAAATTCAATCTTGGATTTTCTTAAAGAAACGCACCCTAAGTTTAGTCCTGTACGAATGTTTCTTTAAATTAAAAAAAAATTACATCTCATGTTCATTATGTCATCAAATGACTGGGACCACATGATTTATTCAACAAGGAAGATGAAAAGCTAGATCCACAAGAGACCTTTGTTAACCTGTGGAAATAAGTAATCTTACATTTTAGTTATTTCGTGGATGAAATTTCATAGTTTTGACCATTTTCATATAATGCAGCTTTTATGAAGGTCTTTATGCATGTATATTGCCATTCTTTTGACATAATGATAAACTAAATGTACTTTAGGTCACTGTAAGCATTTATGCATGTATGCTGTATTTGAATGTTCAAGTATACGGTATTATATTTTATGTGCAGAGTCATTTTCTGTCTAATTACTGTTTATACTTTTGGTTAGATTGTCATAATTGAGGTTAGACAGTACTAAGAAATAGTAATTTCCTTATTATTCAGATTTGAAACATCAATATTATCGTTAAGTACTGTTATAAATATTACATTGAACTTTCTTGACTAGATGGTGAGGAGGTTCATAATGAAGATGAGGAAGCCATGATGAAAATGATGGGATTTTCTAACTTTGATTCAACAAAGGTTATTACTACAAAACTCATTTTATGCTGTAAACTGTAGAAGAAATATTGGGCTATAAACCTTTGAAAAATTGCCAGTAGCTGGCCCAATTTGAAACTACCAGGGTTGTCAGAGTTTTTTAACTGTTTCCTTGATCTTTCTACTGTGTCAACAACTGACAAGATCACCTGTCAACATTTAGAGCCCATCATCCACACTCAGCTGTTACAGGTGTTTCAGGTTACGGCCCTTAATGACAGCTCTGACTACACTTAACCTCCCTGAGGCAGACATGGCTGCTGCACTGGACCTAGCCACTGTTTTCCAGGGGACCAGTAATTACAATTTCTTTGTCATGCCCAATTTTTAAATAAGAACCACCCTTGAATAAGTGCCACATTAAGTGACAAGACTTCAATACTGGGGTTAATAATGAACTAACAACTATTTTCTAAACTTGCCAGGGTAAACATGTGGCTGGTGCATGTAATATGAGCTCTGCCAGTGTAAAGAAGGCCAACAAATACAGGTGAAAACTCCGGACTATAATGTGTGCATTTAGTATAATGTGTATGCTAAACCTTTTAATCCTGTTTATTGTATTTCTAACAGTATATCTTAATAGTTCTTGTGTCTTGTGCACCTCCATTGAATTGTCAGCCCCTTTAAAGTAAAATTTTGGAAATAATTCCTTCTCCATTCTTGAGCATTCAAATTTACCAACAATATATATTTACATCAATGGAAATTACCTATAAAATTATGATACGTTGTTGATAACTACAGTCCTTAGTGCACTGAAGCTATTAAAGGGTTGTTATGTAATATGATGTGTTATGAATGCAGAAGATTTTAATTTAAAATAGAAAATGTTGGGAGAAGATTTTTAGTGGACCTTAGGCAGAGCACCATACTCATATAGGAAAGAAAAGGAAACCCATGAATTTATTTTGTCATGGTTATCATGGTTAGTGGTATTGCTTGTGGGTGCACACGTACGACAACGACAGTGACCTCGCACAATATGACAGCCATACTCTCGCCAGTAGGTTGACCAAGACAGGCTTGGTGTATAGCATATGTCCATGTTATTGTCAACTGACACCTATCAAAACAAGGTGTCCACTGACCAGTGTCACGTGACCATATCGTGGGCTCAAGTTATGAGCTCATTGCAATCACATGTTTTTTTTGAAGTTGACAGCTGACCAAGTGCAGGTTTTCGATTGGATTGTGGGCTCAAGCCAGGTTAACTTGTAATCAGGGCTGGGTTGTTCGAAAGGCAGTTAACTCTAACCCAGGATTAAAAGTTAACCAAAGCATAAATTTTTCTGGTACAAAAATGTTTTTACTACTTATGTTTTGTGTAGTTTGAGATTGATGAGACTCAAGACAGAATAAAAACAGATACAAAACTCAAATCAAAATTCTTGTATATCCATGGTTAGCTTAATTGAGCTTTGAACAGCCTGGCCCAGGAGCACCACTTTAAGGCTAAATCTTCACGTTTAATTATGTCCTTGTGTCTCTGAAAAATCCAGACTGCCCTTTCTTCAACAATTCACAAAAATGACTTATGTTCTGATATTCTCCCTGTATAAGCAAAGGTATATAGTCACAGCTTTAGCATTATTTTGACCAGAAATGCACCAAATTGCTCATGATGACACATTAGCCTGTTTATTTATTTTTTTATTGGTACATGACTGTGCAATACTGATTTCCTCATTTTGGGAATTTTCATTTTCAACAGACAGTACATGAACCGAAGAGGAGGCTTCAACAGACCACTAGATTATGTCAATTAGTTAGCAATTTAAAATAGATCTATTGGAACATTTCAAGTTGTCCTGTTTACAACTGGGACATCTCCAGTATTGTCCTTGCAGTCGTTTGGGTTCCTTCATGCATGGTGAAATTCTAACAGAGACAAAGTCGAGGGAAACATCAAGTCCCGAAGGAAAACAAATTTAACTGTTTTCCAAAGGGCCATTATTTATTTGCCACTGGTTTTAGATTTTCTACACCTTGTAAAAATGTGACAGAAAAAAAACACTAGTTTGACTTCCTAAATATTTTATTTCCAGTTTTGTACTCCGAAGATATCCAGGGTAATTACGTTATGCGTTAAGTTCTCTTGATTATCTCTCCTGATTGGTTGACATTTTCTTCTTAATTTTGGAATAAACAGAACATATCTTTGAAAAAGGCTTCATCATTTCTTACATTTAAAGGATAAAATGTGAAAAAATCTTTAATGTATAGACTGAAAATCATGCTACCGGTAACTGGGACAAACCTTTTGATGTAAGTTCTGGAGAAAAGTTCCCTTGTAGTAACCTAAGCATGTATTTGCATTTTACAGGCCGCTTTCATGAGAATTGAATGATTCTCCTTAAGAAAAAAGTGTTTTCTTTTGTGCAATGTTTTGAAAAAGCAATTTGCAAAACTGAGTGGTCCATCTTAGCAGTTGTATGGTAAAATCTAGACTGCTCAGGGAACTAATCAATTCTCCTTTTCATCAATGGACCAATTTGCCATGTAACTATATAACTTTATAATATACATAGGACCCTACACATGCTCTGATTGGTCAAAAACCCATGTTTTATCAGAGTATAAAACATAGAAAAAGCGTGTATTATTGCTTTTTGTCACATTACCTCTATATCATAAAGCAAATGAAGAAGACTAAGCTGTGTATTACACTGTGATAAAGCTCCCTGGACACAGAAATGTGGAAAACACTTGCCTGCAGCTGGTGATTTCTACATTTCCTTCGCGTGTCTTCTGAATTATTATATAAAAGCAATTTGATTTACGAATTCTTCTCTTGTTCTTCCAACATCCTGCGTGGTTTATCAGCCTATAAACCATAAAAACTTGTGGTCTATTGCTTAATTTTACTTAGAGACTGCTTTGTGCAGTTTTTCTCTCTCCCTTGATTTTCTCTCACACTATTCATAATAATATTTTAACTTCAACACTGATGTGAAGTTAATTATTAATTAAATCATCTACAGTCCCATCTTTTTCTCTATTGCAATGTTCTGTACATATTTGTTAAAAGAATATAGATATTCATTTCTAGTTTTGAAAATAGTAAAATCAACATTTTGTAGCACTTGGTCAGTCATGCTTTTTTGTCTGAATGTTCTTTCCCTAAAGTAAGACAGTTGAACCTCTCCATACGGACACCTCTGTAATACGGACAGTTGCCTATGTACCAACAAAATTCTCATACATCTCCTTAAAGAAATCTCTATAATATGGACCCTCTCTAAAACGGACAACAGACACTTAATCTTGGCCCTGGGGAGCAAATTCATACAAATTTAACCTCTTTATTACAGACACTCCAGGGACCAGGTGCTGATAATTTGTGATATGTACCATTTCCTGTCAGCTGTTACACAAACATTGACAAACTGTCGGTGTAGCCTTGAAAGTGACATCATCAAAGAGACTACTCCAATACGGACACCTCTCTAATATGGTCACTTCGCTCTGTCCCTTCGGTGTCCATATTAGAGAGGTTCGACTGAAGTTTGAAACTGGAGTATCCTCTGGAGTTTCCTCTGCTATTTCTGACCGATGGTCTGGCCTACCCAAAGCATGGTGGTACTTGGAGTGTTCACATAATTTTTTCAATGTGCGTGCATCTGGTCAAAGATTGATTAGCTGGCATGTGGCATGGGAAGATGCTATTATTTCAGCTGGTGGGGTCTTGGCACAAGGAAAGTGTGGTTCCAGAGACAAATTTGCTTCTCAGATGCCTACACAACCCTGTTGATGTTTCTACCAATTTCCTGGATAAGCTCAAATGTTGTAAAAGTTTCTCTGTAACTCCCTGGGATATATTTTCCATGCCCTTTGAATGAGTGGAGATTGGGAAGGAGGGTTTATCAAAATAAATTAGATGTAAGAAATGCTTTGGAAAATATTATCTTTATTTAGTGATCAAAGAGAAAAAAAAAACGAAAAATAAAAGGAAATTCAGTGGACAGCCAACATATATTTTGTTATTTTCTTGAAATTGACTTGCAAAGGAGAGCAACTAGTTTGATTAAAACTTTAACATGAATGCACACTAAAAATATAAATAAAACTGATGAAAGGAAATTAAGCTTTATTTTGTATTTTAGGAACAAGTTCGTGGTAGTTTTAGTTTTTTGACGAACTTCCATATCCACGTAATTTTTTCTCAGACTTTTTGTTTGATCTTGCCCAGGTTTCCTTGAGTGCGTGCTATTTCCTGATCACAACTGTTACCTTTGATATCCGCCACGGCTCACCCAAAAATTTTGAAACAAGGAAATGACGAAAAAACAACGGAAAGATCCGAGCTGGAAAGAAAATCAGGGTGACATTTTTAGATTAGGGCCCAGTCTTCTCTCACAGCTCAGTGGTTATCAATCAAATATTTATGAGTTTGTGATCGAAGAAACTCTAAAATGGCGATGGAGGCTGCTCCAACTTCCCCGCAATTAACAAACTACGCTCCGCAAAATACTGCCACGGTAACTCACACGGTGCCTGCCTCGCATACAACAGTAAATCTTATACAGCCTGAACAAGGGAAAGGTCTTTATATTGTCGATCCTTCCCAGCAACATGCGTTACAGATGTTCGGAAGTCCCGATCAGAGAACCTTCATGGCGAACCCCGTTGAATTTAATCCTGCGGCCGGAACAATAACAACAACCGCTGTTTCTAATGGAAATGGACAAATTACCATGGTAAGTATTATTAAAATGGCTTACAACACTCAGCAAGGGTTGTAGTCCAATAGCATTCGAGTACAGAATTGGAGTTTGCGAGAAAACGCCGTCTCGTGTGTTCGATCTTTCTAAAGACGCGTACCCCGTTCGTCCGTCGGGGCACTTAACGGCACGAATTCGTCGCCAGAAACACGTACAAACTATCACATTAGTGGTTTCTCGTGAGCTTTAGAGTTTACCAGGTCTCTGGAAATTCAACCTGTCGGCTAAGTTGTGAATTTAAAACCGTCCAATCGAGAAATATCGCTGGAACTGCTTCGCTATTGGTCTAAGCGCTGGCAATGTGCATGACTGAACTTTTGTTTGTATTGAAATGAGTGAGCACACATATAAGCACGGAACGGTACACGGTGGATTTTCATATACCAATCACGTCCAAGATATTGGAGTATAGAAAAGACGAATAAAAAAGCTACAGTTTCTCTTGCGAAAGCTTTCCTTTTAGCTTCCGTGAACCAAAACTCACGCCTTGCATTTTAATGAACACAGCAGATGTTTTTCGTTGTCTGCAGTTCTATCGCACTTCTCCCGGAACACTATTTATGTGACTCGGTAGTTCACGCTTATGTGATTTGTGGTCTATTTTCACGTCAGTATATTAACAGTCTTCCTCAATTTTAGGGTTCGAAATTTAGCACAAATCGATAAAAGTAAACACTGGTGACTTTTACAGTCATTGTTCGCCAAAGGCCGGAAGGGATATTTTTGTAAGTTCGCAGTTGATATCATTTTCATTCTCTTCACGATCGTGTACGTTGCAGCTTGACTGATAGAGTTTTAAAAACTTTCATATCATCATTGGCTTTTGTCAAAAAATTGAGTAACAGCTGTATACAGGTGTTAATTTTGTCATATCTGACAAATTGTACACTGTAATGTGAAAGCAGAGTTACACAAAGCAAAACCTTCTAGAGGGAGAAGACGACAGCAGTCTGGAAATTAGAAAGTTTTTAAATAGTTTCATGGTTTGGCTCATGTGCAAGCTATGGCATGGGTATAAAGTGCCTTTTTAGCTTCTGCACCGAACCACATGTAGTTCAGCAACTGTGGGCTACAATTTGTGCAAGCAGAGTGACTAATGCCCAGTTTTCTTGGAGGATATCAATGGATTTACTCAGAAAAATGTTTAGTTTAACTAGTGTCATACATCAAGTCACAAATAAATATGTGAGTGTCCATCATTATTCGGGCCAAAGGATGTATTCTTGGCTACTCACGTCTGATTGGTTTATAAACAGTGGAATTGAGTGATGCATGGGAGTTGGAGCATACAAAATTAAAAGAATTTTCATGAGAAATATAACATCTATTGGTGCATTTTCATAACTGAGTACAAAATTTTTTGAGGAACATTTCCTTGAGATTCATTAGCTGGCTTGCAGTAGAGGTTTCTTGAATATCCTGGGTACTTTAGGTGCATTCTGAAGACATCAAAATGAGCTGCAAAGCCATGACAAAAAAAGCCTTGTACAGTGAAACCCCGCTCTACAGACACCCACTTAATACGGACACCTGCTTCTGATGGACAGTTTTCTTTGTCCCAGCAACTAAAAAGCTCATATATTTTCTCTCAAATTAGCCTGCTTAATACGGACACCTGGATAATGCGGACACTTTATCATGTCCCTTTGGTGTCCGTATTAATGGGGTTCCACGGTATAACAATCTGCTCTTGATGAACTTTGATTTATCATGTCAGAGTTAAACCACTCTCTCAGCATGTGCTCTCAACGGTTAGACAAAGACATTGCAAAATTGGTTCTTCAATAACTTATTCCATAGAGAGTGTGAAATCATGGTATTTCAAGGTTGATGCTAGTGTTTGCGTGATTGAAAACAACAACTGACGACAAAAACTGCCATCATTCCATCTCATCACGTGCCAACGCAATGGATCTTTGACCATAGTTTGCCATACATGTACTTTGTAACAAATCAAGAAATCAAGAAACCTAGAGTGTGTTGAACTCCACCCTCTATCTCTTCATACTGCATATTCATCTTTTCTTCTTTATTCGTCTTTCCTTTCCCATTCTTGAAGGATAGGGGTGGACTTTGCAATGTACATGATTTATTGGGCAGACGTTCGGTTGCTTCGGTCATCCAGAGCTATTTCTAAAATCACATTTGACCTCATACGTGTCCAACTGTAAATTGTTGCAGTAACAAACTACAAACTGTCACTCATTGTTTAAATGATTATGCAAATTTATGATTTAAAATTACATTTATTTTTGTTTTGAAATATTGTGTTGTTTTTGTTCCTCTGTATTTAACCAGATGAATGGACAAGCTTTAGGAAGTCAGAGACTACCAGTTGCCATGGAAACTTTGGATGAACCACTTTACGTCAACGCAAAACAGTACCACAGAATAATAAAAAGACGGCAAGCAAGAGCAAAGCTCGAAGCTGAGGGAAAAATACCAAAAGTTCGAAAGGTTAGTTTGTATTTTTGTTGAATTTCACTAGTACAGCTGTTGCATTTCTTTGCAGGCATCACCGACAAAGTGAAAAAAGCTGAAAAAAGTAATGTCAAATTTGGACTCTTTCAGAGTTCACTTCTACACTAAACATCATGAATAACTTGAGGAAATTGAAGGCATTTGACTTACACCTGTAGCGAATAGAAAAATAATTTGAAGCGTAATGTTCTTTCCAATTAAAGAATGTGTCAGTTAGAAAACATTGTAAAAAAGTGATTTTTTTGTTTTGATGCATTTTGCAATAACAAATGCGACTAAGTCATATTTTGTAATTGTAAAAAGCATCAAACAAAAGAAGCACTTTTATCAATTGAAACTAAAAAAACCCTGGTACCTAGAAACCACACTCTACACATGAAAGAATATCTAGAATTATCAGCAGCTCAGATATTGAGACTTCAATGTTTTACTAGTAATCGATAATATTAACTTGTATGTTTTTTGGCAACAATTTTTAGAAATATCTCCATGAGTCAAGGCATCAGCATGCTTGCAGAAGGAGAAGGAGCAACGGGGGTCGCTTTGTTACCAAACCTGAGCAAGAACCAGGAATACAGGATGGTGGAGTAGGAGATGGCCAAGTATTCCAGGAGGGCATGGTACCATCTCAGGAACATGATCCACAAGAACAGGCATACAGTGTTGTCCCAGCTCCTGAGCCGAACAGAGTACAAATGACGAGTCAGGCTCCTGAGCAAACAGAATAAGGTGATTATAGCCAAATATTATTTATATACTGCTTCCAGATGGCTCCTTAGCAATTCTGAGAAATAAAATTAAAATCAAGGAACATAAATCTAAGCCACAAATAAATATGTGAGAGAGGGATGTTACTAAAACTGGTAACGGGGAACGAGGATTGAACAGGGAGTGGGGAACCGGGAACGGGAGTCTGGGAACAAGTGTACAGCGGTAACCCACCTAAGAATTCAATATGGCGGCAAAGGAAAAGAAAAGGGAACAATTTGGGGAAATGTAAGGAAGTGTTACGGTTGTAAACTTTAGTTTCTACCAGCTGTGCCTCAAAGTCCAATATGGTAAGTACTGAGAAAAACAAAGCACGAAATAGCGCCTGGGGAGAAAATCGAATCGGTATTATCACATGCTACCCCAATGGGTCAGTACCAAACCTGAGTAAGAAATTCAGACTGCAGACTGGGTACAAAATGCAGACTAGGTACAAAATGCAGACTGCAGACTGGGTACAAAACGCAGACAGAGAATAAAGAATGTTTTTCATCTGATACATGACAACATGTCATCTAAAAACATACCGAGTGTCACGCAGTTGCTTTTCCACGGTCATCTTTCACCAACATTAGCATTATTGTGGAATATTCCTAGCTCGTTTCTTCATATATTTTGTCTTTAACAAAGCGGCTGGCCAGGCCACAGGTTATTTATCTGCTGCTCACCTGATTTGCCAGCTGACTTGCCGATCTCCGAAAGGCCGCCTTTCTAGCTTCCGAATGCGAAGGCAGCAGACGACCCACGTTCACTGATGCTCATGTGTTATGTCACTTGTCCTCGATATCATATTGCGTGTTGCTATTTTTAAATATTGATATGACAGCTCGCGCACAAAGTGAGAAGATATGAGTAGACTATGAAGGCTTGAAATT
>Ga0126338_10000764_pt1 | contig 18743 bp, 5 predicted proteins | sample OrbCmetagenome_2_FD_92529 | JGI IMG/M metagenome (GOLD analysis project Ga0126338, IMG submission 92529) | Coral microbial communities from Petempiche,Puerto Morelos, Mexico - Orbicella C C metagenome | ecosystem: Host-associated > Invertebrates > Cnidaria > Coral | place: Petempiche,Puerto... | reverse complement strand
AAATGAAAGCTATTGAGCAGTACTTTCATGTGGTACTGTTTATTATGCTGTACAAGGTGGTTCTAACTTTTAAGTCTGTGGATGAAACCCTAGTGTGTGACCATTCAAATGAAAGCTATTGAGGAGTTCTTTCATGTGGTACTGTTCTTATGTTCAACAAGGTGGTTCTAACATTTAAGTCTGTGGATGAAGCCCTAGTGTGTGACCATCCAAATGAAAGCTATTGAGTAGGACTTTCGTGTGGTACTGTTTATTATGCTGTACAACGTGGTTCTAACATTTAAGTCCGTGGATGAAGTCCTAGTGTGAGGCCTTTCAATCAAAACTGCTAATGAGCAGTACTGTGATACTGTGAACTAGTCTTTTTACTTGTTTCGGGTGAAAACCTAGTGTGTGATTATTCAAATCAAAAAAACATAGTAATACTTTCATGTGGTGATCTTTCTTATGCTGAACGAGTTGTTAACTTTGTGTGATCATTCAGTGAAAACTTTTGAACAGTAGTTGATAGAGCAATGTTTTCGTATACCAAGCTGGGAATCAGTCTAACTTTTCAAAATGTGTATATCATTCTAAACTCGGTTACAAATTAGTTTCGCTAAACAAACGAGCGAGTGAGTTTCAATGAAAATACCACTAACTGTGTTTAGGATAACTCTGTTTACTTCATTTCAGTCGGCTATGTACAAAGGGATTACTTGTTATATTAGTCTGAAAATGAATGAAAACAAAAAAAATTGTGCAACTTTCTTTTCAAACGAAAAGAAGTGGTCAGTCCTAAATTCAATATCATCCTCATCTACCAAACTTAAAATATTTCAACTTATACGTTTAAATACACACATGTCTTCCAAATTCTTAGATAGATTCCGTTTCGCGTTTTCTCTTTGCAAGTAAGACAGAGCTTTGAATTATTGAATAGTTTCTGCAGAAATGAAGAATTTTCTATTTAAAATTAAAAACGAGAACGCGCTAGGAACCTAAACGTAATTTTTCCAATTAGTTGTACCTCATCTTTCACTCTCGCAGCTGGATTCGAGGCGAGTACAGAGAAGTATCACAACATTTGATAACCTTTTTGGCAAAGGTTCTAGGGGTTTAAGTGGTAATTTTCCTTGAAGCTACGAAATAATTAAGGTCAAGGGACAACATCCTATGCCTTAGAATCTCAGGAATATTTGGATTTTGTCCTTCAACAAGATCAAAGGAGGCTGCAAATGATTAAAACTATTTTAATAAAGTTTGCCTCTGCAAACACTTAGACGTCAATTCAGTCGGTCGGTCTCCAGCTGCTCACACCGAAATTAAATGTTGTTATCTCCTTGTTTGATGTGCCCGGCCATTACTACGGGATTTCCGGAACCAAATCGTACAATTACGTTCTTATGTTAAGCTTTTTGATCTTTTATGCCGTGTAATCGCTTAAGCAAACAATTGTTTTAAACTAAAACTGTGTAGAATGTTTTGATTGTAATGTGAGTTTGTGTAAAATAGTCATATGCACTGCATTTATTGGCAATATTTTAAAAGGTCACATATTTTTCCCGGACAATCCGACGCTTGGCCTGAAACCCTGCTGTTAGTTTGAATGTTTGTAATAAATGTCAGCAATTAAAAAGCCCCTTCAAACCCCATAGTGTTAATCAACTCAGAGAGGATTAAATGAAGAGTGTCTACTTCTAAAGCGATCATGATGAAACCGAGTTCTTCGCACGCTGTGCCTCACTTCCCCAGCGTCATAGGTTCGACTGGCTTAAAAACTTGGTATTTGAGGTTCTCTGATGACATTTAAGGCCATCATCTTCTAGAAAGTTGAAAATAACCTTGAATAACATTGCATGACTAGTCCGTTGTTAAAGCATTCATATCTCTCTCAGACAAACTGTTCAAGTGTTTGCAATTTAGTCTTTGTTTGCCGTGACCTCCAGCAATCTGTTTGGATTCCTTTAAAATTGATATTTGAAAACATGTATTAAATACTTTTCTCTGGGGTATCACTTGCCATAAAGGGCGATTCTTGTCTTGTCGTGAAGTTGAACATAATTGGAAAACATTCAAGTCTTTGTCAGACATTGAACTTGATTGTTTTCTAAGTGTTAGGAACCAAGCAGCGCCAAAGTCATTCACAAGTGTACACTTCTTGCTCTCGTCTGCATTCTTCGCATTTGACGGAGCAGCACCAAAGAAATCGACACTGGCAATTTTCTTTTATGATCGTTTTCCTCATTCGTGCTCCTCGGCTACAGCAGAGAAGCTGGCAACCGCCTACTCCCCTAAAAGTATCGTTGCACCTCCTGCCCACAGTTCCATGAGAACCGTAATATGGGTCTTCTTTGCAAAAGTCTGGAGACTCGGTCGTGTACACCAAATCGAGTTCTGTATGAGGTTTTATTGTTTCTCCTTCTTTGATGAGCTCATCCCCTTTGTTGCTAATTATCACTTTAATGGCACCATCGAAACGGGCTTTTAATCTATTGCCCACATCTCTAAAGTGCGGCATCTTTTCCCGACACGTTTTCAGAGAGCAAGAGCCCGAGAGACCATGGCATTTGCATTCCGTTTGCATATAATTCTTGACCGCCTGGGAAAAACAAAAGAAACCAAATAGGACGTTAAAGTTGTCGTTGACTTACTCGAGATTTATCTTGATCTTGTGAGGTTATCTCAGGCATGCTGGATTAGTTTTATCGCTGGAATTATCTCTTTCGCGAGTTACGTTTCACAGCTCTGAAGCTATCACTTTCCAATGGCGCTTTTGTCTTTACAAGTTGCGGCGCCTTTGTCCTGAATGAATTATTTGTTTCACGCTCCGGTGAGCGTTATGGATAAGCTGAAGCAGAGAGGACAAAATACGGGTTTCTTACGAAAGACGCGTAAATATTCGAGGTAGGGATTCACTCATGTCAAACTGCCAAACGTGGGAGCACTTGTCTTCCGTAGTTTTCCACTTGTAAGATAAACTGTCAGAATTGAATTAACAACTCTGTCAATAACGTTTACACTAGAAAATTAAATTCCTGTGAAGATTTAATACGATGGTGTGAAGAACCGATTATAACAAACTGAGGCATTTAGACGTCCTAGGGAAAATTTGACGTCACTTTAATGAATAGTTATGGCATCATGCAACTTTCTCTATCCCTATTTACATTAAACATCAAGTCTCAACGAAGAAAAGCTTGTTTGTTGGCGTGTTTTTGTTAATGCCGCCTGAGGTATCAAAAATTAAAGCTATACTGTTAACTCATTCTATTTATGTGTAAACAAAGGGATAAGACACTGCAAAAGGTATGCAAATATAACAAATTCGGTGATTAGGGAAGGCGTATATGTAATTTAGCTTTTCTTCGTGAGAAATTAACATTAAGATTGAACAGCTTCATGTTAATTGTTCGAACGGCGGTGTAGGTGACAAATTAAGTTTCTTCACGCTACTTGCCTTCGAGCTATGCTTTGTCCTCTGTGCTCTAAGGAGGCTTATTGGTGTTTCTGTGAAACATCTAAAAGTCATTAGCGACCGAAAACAATTTGCTCCCGCCGGAAGCCCAAAGGTGGCACACTTTCGCATGCAAACGTCAGTCTGTTTAACACCTAATGTTGTTATCAGAGCTTAAGCCTTAATCGAAATTGTACGATCATCTCGAAATAAATGATACCACCAAAGGCGAGACAAACTAAAGCGAACCCTGATACCATGATAGCAGAGATCTATTTTTAATTGTTCTAACGTCTGGTTCACTTTCAAGTGCCATGGAATCCCAAAGAATACGTGCATGTTTTTCTGACCTCGTTAACTCTAAACAAGCTTATTACTTAGCAATAATTGAATGACAATTGCTCTCATGGACGCTCCACAAAAGCTCTGTGTTGTGGCGAATATGTGCGATGCTCCGTTGTCTGGCTGATTAATTTCGGAGTTCCACAACGACAGAGCCACAGTAAGGACCGAAACGCAAGGAGCGGCAGCGCGCCACGAGATGTCTGTTGTTTGTACAAGTGAGAAATGCACGGGGCTTTGGTAACTCACGACTAAGTGTGGTGTACCGCAGAAATGCTTTTACCTACCAGTCGCCCTGCCTCGCTATTGTGCTTGATGATCATGGAACGACCGTCGCTGCTCTTGTCCTCTTGCATCAACTGTTGCGACATCTTGTATCCATACTGGATATTGTCACTGCAGCCTCCCCACTCGAACTGGTCGTTTTCACCGATGGGGAAGGCCTGGTTGGAAAGGTGGTTGTCTGTAGAAGGGTAATCGTTTCGAGGGTACGATGAAATGACGTTGCTGGTAAGGATTTGTTGTTGTGTTGGAGTTACTTGGCGACATCCACATTGCTGAAGATGACCCATTCTGCATGCACGCGTGACAGAAAAAGTTATCCCGGCTGATGTAATGGCATATATGAATGCCGTCTCCCTATAGTCTGAAAAAATATATACAAGCTAAGTTGAAGGTGTTAAAACTTCACAACTTCTTAGTCATTGCGGTCGATAAGGTGCATTTCGTTGTGCGATCATGCAACAAGCGCAGTTCTTGAAATTCCCTTTCAGAGTATGTAAAGTGTGACTAGATTAACAAATGTGGTTGGCGTTCACTATTACTTACCGTAACGAAGAATTTTTTTGACTGAGTTCTTGGACGTCGAACAATTCCATCGCCTGTTTCTAAACTGCCACTGACACTGGTCGACGGAAACATCGATTCCATCAAGCACCGTAGAAATCAGTTCCGGCTTGGATTTGCAAAAGTCATCTTTTGTGTGAAAGAATGACTCCGTTTTCTTACACACGGCATTTGGGTCTCGTTGCAGTGACGTCTCGAGTGACCTGCATTGACGATTAAAAGTACTATGTTTTAGTAATCTACTAAGCTAAGTAATATAGGGATTATTTAACCGCGGATTCCTAGTATGTCATGGCTTAAAAGACTTTGCACAGTACTCACCACCAAAATGCAATAACTTCGCTTGAATAAATAACAAATAAAAATACACTCGGTAAACGAAGCTTCATGGCTCACTCAATAGACACACTTATCAATGAAAGAGAAGAATAGCGAATAAGTACTGCGCACCGATTTAATGTGTTTTATAAACAGATGAAGATGTACTCGACTCTGATTGGCTCGCCAAAGCACATGTCAATCTACCAATTTAAAACTCAAATACTCATTTAAAAGTCATTCCAGCTATCTCGAAGACATTTTAACACAGAAGTGGAAAGAAACAATGTTAGGTCTTTCATCGGATCGTGTTGACTGGCGTCAATGTTAAGTCTTTTGTCATTTTCGTTTTAATAAAAAGCATACTACGCATCGGAGACAAATACATCCTGCATCCGAGACAAGATAAACTTAATCAATGAATCAAATAACTTCTTGTGTCCCATTTCTAAACCACAATCCTCACTTTTGTCTAGTTTCTCTTTGAAAAGTATTGACATAAAAACAGACAGGTTTCTTTATGAGTGTAATCTTATCTGCAGCAATGCTACTGAGTCAATTTGTTCTCTTAATTGCTTCGTTCAGTTGTCAACAACAACTTTGAGGAGGCAAGTCGTGGCTGACCTCAGTCCAAAGATTATTTTGATTGTATTTTACAAGTCCAAGCGTTAAGTTTCTTTTTTGCAACCGATAGATTTCAGCTGAGGATGTAGGTCTCTGCAGCTGTTTGTTCAGGCCAAAAATAACTTCTGGCATTCATATTTTATCAACTGCATTTGCTTTAAGTGCCAATGTTTAGTTTCTAGTAGTTAAGCAAAAAAACCCAACTTAATTTTAAAGCTGAGAGTATGCCTAAAAATAAAGTTTGCAGTCATAACAATGCTTGTTAGACAAACTGTTTACTTAACAGCTAATTACATTCATCTTATTTCAAACGATTCAAAGGAAAGGTTTTACTTGAAGAATGTAAATAAGTTAATGCACGGAGTTCCCGGTATTTAAGTAAGCAAGCATTTACCGGAATCTTGGCTTCCGTGTTCAGGAAATTTCTAGATGGCTCAGTAAAACCACAAAGTATTTACGTAGCCTTCGCTGGCTGATGGCTGATTGCTAACCAAAGGTGCACAGAGCAAATCTAAAAATAACAGTGGATTCTTCAAAGTTCTTCAGATACAGGTCTATACATCTATTAATGAATGATACCACGCGAATTTAGGGTATTTTGTCTCTGGATAGCTCAAAAGGTCACCAGAGTGACGAATACGAGATAACAGGAAAAATAACATTGAGGAGATTGCGTTGAATTTACTTTAGAGCCTTGATTGTATCTAATTTCTTGATAACAGGGTTTCCATATTTTTGCTGCTGTTGAAAGTGTTTTGAAAACATCGCTGTGCCAGTTCGATTACTTCGTGGAGTATTGTGTTAAGACTCTTGGTTTTATCGTCCAATCGCAGTAAATACATGGTTATTTTTTTGTTATGCAGAACCATGTCTCCGACACTACTTTAATATTCGCCCATTTTAATTATACTTCGTCACTGTTATTATTATCTCCCCAAAAACTGAGCTAGATAAACAAGTCAAGCGGACCATTTTTGAAATGAAGAGTGCAGTCTTTCGATGTAAAAGCCTCCTTTCCTTAGGTTACCGACACGACCGAAGCTGTTTCTTCCGTTAACTAGCTGGGAAGGTTCGATCAGAAACTCCCTAGTTCATCTGCTTAAAGGATAAACACGTTCACATTCTAGTCACGCACGAACCGTGGTCAAAGTTCTCGGCAGACCAAAGGTCTTCTTTAAAGTGTTTGTTTATATTGAAGAAATCTACGAAAATGATTTTGTTCTCAATTCGTCGTCAAGTATCGAAGGAAGAGCATTCAAAAAATCTTAGTCACAAGCTACATTAGGTCTTCAATATCACAACAATTTAATTAGTAATCAGGATATTCACTAATTCAGCGAGTCTTTGTTCATTGTTGACATGACGATGCAGTGAGCCAAAAAAGAATTTGAAACCACGTAAGGAATGACTTGTGTTAGTTCTTAACCTAACGTCACCATGAACAAACAGGCGTTTTAAGTGTTTTTAACCAAAATGTCACGATGCACGTCAGCTCCAACTCGTGGAGCAAGCGCCTTTGTATTTATCAGTTGAAAAGTGGTGACTGATAATAGTTGCTTCTCTTGCTATCTTTACTCTCTTACTAGCCTAACTGTGTCCAAGTGGAGAGCTTTCCATTGAGTGGACTTTCCATTGAATGGACTGGCGATAACAAAAAGCCAATCATACGAGATGAATGGCTAAATATTTTAATCCACATAGTGACGACAAGACGTAATTTAGGCAAATGCCTAGCAATCACTTCTGTCAATAAACATCTTGAAGTCTTGGAATTCAATGACGACCGACATTCCTCGTTAACTGGTTTAACTTAATTTTAAGTTTTATCTTTTCGGAACTTGGACTCGTGACAATCTGCAGCAAATAAGACGGAACCGAACAGGAATCAGCTCAAACTAAGCAGGCAAAGCACCGCACGAAGATTCACATTTTTTTCTTTGATTAAGAAATAAGGTAGCTTGGCTCCAAAAGAACAGGTCCACCGAGCAGATGGCTTACCTTGGGTACATTCGCTCGCCGGATGCTCCTTCACCTACTCGTGGCTCCTCGAGTGCCAACAGCTATCAGTTCTTGCAGATTTGTCTTGTAAGGGTCTTTAATGAATTCCGGATGTACGACTCTTTAAAAGCCACTTTTCAGATAAAGAGTAACTGTTAGATAATTGTACCTCTTTTTCAAGGACAGTTTTTTTTTTCTCTTCTCCCTGCTTGAACCTTTTATTCCCAGGAATGATAAGTTATTATATTTCTCCTTACATTGAAATAATGAACTTGGGGACATTGACACGTTGTTTGGACTCTGTAATGCAGGTAACAAATACGTGACCATTTTTACTTCAGACAAATCAATGAGGAGGGGGATACATGTCCCGTTGATCTCTGAAAAATGTCCCATTTTCCCCCCTGCTCCAAGACCATTATTCCCTTAAAGGTTTTGTCAAAAATCCTGTTAATAGTAGAGATATCCCTTATTCCCTCAAAATTTTTCCAATAAATCCATTATCCCCTTGAATTAAAAGGTTATGTTCTTTTCATTCCCCAAAACCCCTGAGATGGCCTCATTTATATTGCAAGTTCGAGGATGTAACGACGAATCTACTTTGTGTCCGGTTACACTGTAAAATGAAATGAACGGAAAGATCACCGTATTAAGGTATTGATATTGCCTATCCTGCCACTGCGGCTGGTCGATATCCATATACATAAGCTTCTTCGTTCTAAGTTAGCACGTAAGGTCGACATTCATAAGTGCTTAAGACTCAATTGTATCCGCCCACGAGAAACTCCGCAGGAGGTGTGTTATGGTTATGTACAACACCTTGGCCGTGTTATGTTCAAACTTTTCTATTCATTCATTCATTTATATATTTATTAGATTACAAAGATGAAGATGATAGACGGGTATTTAAAGATTGAAACTAAAGCGGGATGGGTAAAACACATTTTAAAATGTCTCAGACAATGTTTACCACAGGAACAAACAGACATTGTCTCCAATTAAAATGGAAACGGTCTCAATACAAAATATTTGGGTATTTAAGTTAATTGCTTTCGCTAAAAGCCTACGAAATGACGTAGAATCAGTCTGATATTGACTGAAATACAATGTGAGGTCAAGATAAATAAACCCAAGGTGTTTGGGCATTTCCGTAGCCTATTGATATCGTGGGCGTGTTTTCACAGACAAAAACAGTGTTTAACGTTATTGATGTCGTAAAAGGAATCCGACGACGTGGACGAATTGTCAAGGAATGACATCTGTGACAACCCTGTGTGCTTGAGCGTATAATTTAATTGCTATCGTTTAAAAGGATGTGCTAAGCAGTATAACTAGCAACTTCAGTTTGACGTCAAGTTGTTTTCATTTTGACGTCTGCTGTTCGTTTCCAGAGTAGTGGGGATGAAAAGGTGGAGCTCCTGTCACTGTTTAATGATAAATGCAAGGGCTTGTTTGATACATGAACTTCCTTCTTCAAATAACATCAAATTCCTGGTTGGTAAATTAACCTACATAATAAAAAGGATTCAAAATTACTTTTAGGAGAGGCAGGGCGAGCTTTGTCTGAGGATATTAATGCATTTTTCTACTTCAGATCGCGAAACATATGCCCAAGTAAGATTACATTTGTTAGGAAACGATTTACATGTTGCCATTGAGCTTATTTTAAAAGTACTGTTCATCTATTGTCCGTTGTCAGAGCCTTAATATACAACTAAATAACTCTTTGTCAAATACGGTTTCTTATTTTCTGACAAAAATGCTTCCCCTTAAATTTTGCTCACATACAGTGAGGAGTGAAAAATTTGCAATCTCCCTTAAGCAACCTTCTGGCTTAAATTAGTGAAACTCAACCTTTCTTCCTGCAAGATTATTTCTGGAGACTACTGGTTTATTCTAGTTTTATGTATTGGACTGGATTTTGTACTTTCACTGTTATGTGTGCCATAATTATGAGACAATGTTATAGTTCACCTAATTTGTCATGAGTATAGTTTTGCCTCCTGCTCCTCCAGAGGTTTGCAAGCTGAATAATGTAAGCATTGGATAGTTCACGAGAACGAACTGAAGGGACCTGTATAAGAACTGGTCTATAAAGACTAAGATCAAAACATTTGCGTGTACAAGTTGTGGGAGACACTGAGTTTAGGACTACAACTTGCCTCAAAGAGCATCTACTTTTATTTGTCATAGAAAAATATTATATATTTTTCAATTTCACGAAAGTAGCACTTACGCACACTTTTATCTTAACATCATTGTAGATGTGACTTTAGGCAGGGTTTACAAATGGTCTTCCGTATGGAATGTAAACGACAGCTTTAATTTGTGTATGAACCTAACATTTGAAGGACAAGAGTACAGCAAGATATGTGAATTAATTGTTGAAGTTAAGTTAACTCACAAACTGTTGAAGATAATATGATGCATGGATGAAGTGAATATCAGGGTAACACTTGACTAGTATTTAATGGCAAACTACTGTTCCTGCACCAGAGACGCTTAACGGTTCAAGAGTATCGCATATCAGCTTTGTTTTTTAGCGTGAAGCATCGCTACTCCCTCAGCTCTTGAGGGATGAGTTGCTGGTTTATTATAGGTTACTTCTCGACAATTAAGCAGGCTTTCAGTCAAAAATTCAACGGCACCATTCTCTGGGTGGCGATAGGCAGTGAGATTAAAGAGTCTCCGCTCAAGAACTCAACACAAAGGTAATGATTGGCAATTATCAAACGCTTCGTCTCCACAAATCAAAGAAATAACTACCAAACTATTTGTGGTAATCGTACAGCTTTCAATATTTTTTGGAAAACACACCATATAATTTATAAAAGTATACATACTTGCAAAACTAACTAGTCTGCCTTTGTTGTATCTCTACCATCACTTTGAAGATGTTGTCAAATGTCTGCTCCATTTGCTGAAGAATAAGTCACTGGGATTGTCAGTATTCTGTGCATTCTCCCTCAAGCTCCATTGTCATATGTTTGCATACACTGCAACTTTAGAGTTTCTCTGTATTTTAACTTGTCTTACCAATTTGTTGTTGTTTGATCTAACTTACTTACATACGGCTTTGATTTCTTTGATTACAGTGGCTCTCCCTCTGTCAGGGACAGTCTTGCCCACCTCTGGACACAGAGCCGTGTAAATAAGCCTTTTAGTCGCTTATTTTTATACGCTCCATGAATCAATCTGGTCCATGTAGAACCAAAATGACACAGAGCTTTTAGCAGGGAACAACTTTGTTTGGATCGACCCAACGTGCTACTAAGAATATCGCTAAACATTTGTGCTTCGTGATCTTATGACCGAGTACATTCTAGTCGTAATATTCAATTCATGTGGAGTCTCGCCATATAAATTATTCCAAGTGAAACTTTGCGACACAAACAAGTAATTCAAGGCAAAGGTAATGATCAAAACAATAGAGGCTATTCAAATTTGAAGGAGGACAATGAATCTTTACGAGTGGATTCTCCTCAAGGAGCGTTTAGGTATTGATCATCCAGAAGGAGAAACTCATTTGGTGTTAGTGACACAGAAAACAGCAACCCCCCAAAAAATGGCTGCACTTTTAGAAATTCTAACTACCCAAGCAGAGAGGTTTATTGTATTTTCCCGTCTTAACAGCTATCTGAATACCGATCGTGATCGGGCGACCCATAATTTTTATTATTAATAATTATTTCAACCGAAACCCAACAAATACTGTGTCCCGTTAGAAATACCCTTGTGAAGCTTAGTATAGCTGAATTTATATGACGTAACAAAATATACCCTTAAAAAAGGTCATGCAAGAATTGCTTGTTATGAAGGGACTATACATGCAAAGAAAAAATATTGTCACTGAATTTAACGCAGACGGGACTGACAGATATAAATCATCGATCAAAACAGCCTGGCTTGAATTGGGATTCCAAGCCCAGTTTAAATTTTCAAAACCTTATGGTTTATAAACGTTTTTAAAAAGTTGCATTTTCTTTTGTTTTATTGATGTCAAAACGTTCTCGTAGTCATTTTTGCTGCAAGTGTTAGTTAAGTAAAATACACTAAAAAGGGAGAAAATGCAGCCCCTTAATGTTCGTGTTTGTATTCTTTCCACCTGGCTGACTTCGTCTGGACCATTCTAATGCATGGGTTTGACTTAAGTACCAAAAATAGATACAACATTTTAGTTTCAATCTTAAAATAACCTTCTAGTTCAATATCATGCATACTTGTCTAAGGGACTTCAAATCTCAGTGAACACGTTGGAAGACCACGTTTTATATCCAACACGTGTGATGGCACACGGAACGTGTGATGGCACACGGAACAGTTCATTACGGTGACCGCCTTTGATTGATTGACCTAGTTAGCGACTCGTGCTGAATACCAGGTCTTGAAATTCTAAAGTAAAAAAGGTGTAGTGTGCTAGGTCCATGTTTGAAACTCATTATTCCAAGAAATTGTTAAATCCATCCTCATGATTCGGGCCATTGGGACTTTGAGGGGAACTCAACAAAATCATCGAATTAAGTTAAACTTCTAGTTTGTTTATTTGTTTGTTCGTTTCTTTGTTTGTATGCTTGTATAAATAAAAAATGAGTGCTCTTGGCTGGTTTTCATGTGTATTTCAATTGAGCATCAATGCTTCGTGACCGAGACAGGTTCTTATACTGCTTACAGCCTTATGTGTATTTATAATCCCGCTTTGATGAATGTTATGTAACAGTTGAAGTTCCTCTTTGATGAATATCTTTTAACTTCGGATTGCTCAGTTTTGCTGCCAAAAACAACACTTTAATTCTTTACCACGGAGAAAGAGCATAGACGAACATCGATCTCAGTCAGCATTTATCTAAGCCAAACTTTTAAATAGTGTTCATCTCTCTTAATAAACCCATTTTAATACAGCGGACGACCGAAGGGGAGTGTATATTGAGATATGTATATTAGACGTGATGTCTTGTTCTTCTCGATATTCTAACACATTCTAGCCTCCCTAGTAGTCCACTCATGCCTCCTCTAGTAATTTCTCTGTTATGGTGAATCTCGATTAGCCACACACTGGTACACAGGGTCAGATTTTGTCGCGGGACTTAGGCATAGCTCAGAGGGGCCTCTGTTGTTGGCAAATCAAATAATCACTGAAACTTCTCTTTCGTTGCTTTGCCAAGATCCCAGCATTTTACCACGTAGTCATACGTTCTTGGAATAACGTATTTACTTCAAAGAAAAATATAATCTGATGACAGGAATGAAGAGGGGAGAACAAAAACCATTTTCAATTATGGGTATTATTATTCTAAAGCTTGCCAATGCTGAATATTTTAGCAAACCAGCTGTGTCTATTTGTGCACCAGCCGGATCGATTACATAACACAGCTTCACAACACTAGATATCGTTTGTTTCGGTGAGCCCAAGGAGTGGTTATCCACGACAACGTCGTGTCAGAAAATTATTCTGCAACTTCTAAAGTTATTCTAGCTCAGAACACGATAAAGAACATTTCCAAGGGTAAATCATTCAAATATAATCAGAGATGAAAGGCTGCTGAAAAATGGGGAAAATCTCTATTAAGTCGTGAAATCTTATCTAAAATCTTTCACTGGATGACATTTTTCACAACTTGGAAGTGAACAAACCATAGCATCCTCGGTAGTCAGTCAAGTTACCTTTTAATTCTGAATTGTAGCTCAATTCAATAAACTGATAATTCTTAATCAAACCTTGCGAACTCTAACCGATTCCCTCTTGCTCCGGTTTCCACTAGTGTCTCGGTCCACTCCAATGTCTCAGTTTGATTTCATAGTTTTTCATTTTTTCTTGATGATGGAACAGTAACTAGAACGCCAAAGACGAGATATGTCGTAGCAGATACAGCCCTTTTAATGGGTCACACTCTAAATAGTTCTTGTTCCATTATAAAATCTGAAACATTCAATCATGTGGAAATGTCGCCCATCAAAACTTTATGATTTGAAAAGGCCATAATTTCTTTAATAGTTTGACTTCTCTCCCGAGTTTTCTTTATGAGCAAATAGACAGCGAGGCGCCGTTACGTTAGTGATAGGTCATTAAACACTCTTTAGACACTCTAAATGTTTGCGGTCTAAAAGTTACAATGTTAGTGCCATGTTATGTAACTTTGAACCAAAACTTAAGTCGGCTTTTTCCTTTTTTAAGAGCAACACGTGAACGATTGTGTTCTAAAAGTCGGGGTACAAATTGGGTCTACGGATTTCCAACAGAACAATCTAAATGTTTATTTAGAACAATTCTCAGTAGAACTTCGTGCAACCTGAAGAAATTAAAGTTAGCCATATTTCGCCAGTCAGAGTCAAATCACCTCAAAACCGGTCTTAAGTCCACGGATTTTAAAATATTTCATGCAAAAAGAAAGTTCGAGAACATGCTTAAAAGATGAATAATTCCGAAAAATCCGCTTTCTCAATAGTCAGTTTAATTGCCTGTCTGATTTTAGGGTATAACTATCTAGCGCAGAACTGCTTTGTCGAATTAAACACCAGACCAGGTATTTTACATACTTAGTGTCTGTAAGGGCCAAGGGTGAAATTCGTTCCGCCTGCCTAGTGTTTTAATAACACCGTCGACGGCACACAAAGCTTGGTTTGTAAAAATAGCTTTGTCAGCGACTTTCCGACATTCAAACATTGAGGTTCAATTAAACAGATTACTTCAGTTAACACTTTTTTGGATAATAAATTTTAGAAATTACTTGCCGCAATGCTTTATTTCAAATTTAGACGGCTATTCATAGCTTCTTAAAAGCTCTTGAAACCACAACGAGTAGGCGGACCTATATTAAACAATATACAAAATACTTTTAACTTAACTTGCTTTTAGCCAAATTAGAAGAGTCCTTCAGGTCTTTTTTAAGCCAAACAATAGCAAAACTTACTCTGATTCCTTATCAATGTGACAAGATTTTAATCTTCCTAAATGGAGTTTCAAGGAAGGAATAACAGCTTATATGTTTGCTGTTTTAAAACATTGCCTTCCTTTCGGACGAAAAGGCGGCTATATCTATTAGATGGAAGTTGTACTTTGAAAATAAAAATATGTAAACAATGTCTGCTTTCGTAGAAATGCTTTTTAGCGACCCTGAGTGTTAGTAACATAAATAATCTATCAGACCTATTTTTGATTTACATGCACTATTACCGCCGACATCTTCACCAGACTAGGAAAAGTCGAAAGACATCATATAAATGATTAATAAGTCAGAACAAAGTTATTATATAACAGGTCTAATTATGACATAATAGGTCTAAGCGGCCTAAAAAATACGCCTATGATGGACTATTTTCAGGTTGAAATATTCTATTTACTGAAAACAGTTGGCAGGATCAACTTTTTTTGTCAACATCGGAAAAGTTAGTTGCAAATGTTTTAGATTTAGCTCGTTGTGTAGATTACTTTTAAGAAAAAACTCATTCGTGATGCCATCCTCAATGCTTTCAAGCACTCGAGATCATTGTTGTTAATATGTCTATAGTTTTGAATATTGTCTAAGTAATGGATCAATTATGAAACTATCCTACTTAGTAGTTTTGGCACGTACGCTCAATTAAAATGCAAAAAAACATTACACCTTCATTTCAATCTCTGTTAATGGAGATTTCAGGCGCAACAGTCTAAGAAAAAGATGCTTATTAATTGATTTGTGTTTAAAACAATCTTGAACTTTTGGGAGTAAGGCCAATGATGCAGCGAGTGAATAGCAAACTGTGCACCCAGTCTCAAATTGCTCGCCGTCGTTATTATCACGTAAAAGAACAGTTTTAAACTACTATACCTCGACGATAGGGCTATATTGTTCACAAATTGTAAATTACAGGGACATAATACTATCAACACATAAACATGGAGCTTGACAGACCAGGGTGGCTTTTTCCAGACAAATATTTTAAATTTTTTGAGTCGCAATTTTAAATTAGAAACATCTAGACTTCCAAGAATAGCATATTATTTCATTTTCTTTTCAACTGCTGCCATCAGCGTTTTCAGTTGGGGGAACTTGACCAGATTAGAGAAAAAAATGTCAGTCATGAATAGAATGGGTCCACAGAACATGAATTATAGTAACAGTAATTTTTATTGATATATAATAAGTTTACAAGCTTTAGCAGCTCGCAGCTAGCAAAGTTATTCTGGGTGAGCTACTATTACTTTAACAGTATTATCTAGTTTAATTAAAAGAGAAAATAAGAGAAAAAAAGAAATAAAAGAAATCTGAGTAAATAACCAAAATTAAATCAAAATATTGCACAAAACATATTATAAAAAAAAGTAGCGAAACATGATTGGCATGATACAGTAGAACGAGTTAACAATAATAATCGAAAAAAAAATGGAAAAAGAGGACCTTGTGCTGTAATACCGTGCCTTAAAACAGTTATTGCCGTTTCTAATGAGTACACAGTGTATATTCCAGGTAAATAAAGATATAGGATTATGGCTCAGCGTTATATTTCGTAGATAAAATCTAACTATACCTAGAAGAGACGTAAGAAACACTAATAATGTATGCCCAGCAAAACCGTTAAAACACAATTTATATCCTTGAAAAATATAACAGGCTCGCTGGCCGGTATAATGGCCTATAGAATGCATAGATTGCGTGGTTCTCTAAATAGGAAAATGTTCCTTTTAATCAGCACAGATACCCGACATTGCTTTATTAGTTTACGATTTTCTGTGCCACCATCGAGTAACTAAGTGGCCGTTTATTCACATTGTCACTAAACCCTAATGTCAGATAGTGGTAAAATAATGCATTAAAGGGATGTTTAAGAGATCATAAGTGAACTTGTCATGACCATCTTTATGACATAACAGGTTACAAAAGTAAAAATATACTCTGTCAAAAACAGGTGTAATTTTAAGTGCCTAAATAGAGGGCCACAAGTTTGAGAGCGTTTTCACTATTAAGCGCTTAAATAAAGAGATTATGACTGCATATGCTTACACGTACATGTTCGTTGTTATTTTGATTTTCTTTCTTCTTTTTTCCGATTGTGCAGGAACACACTGGAGGAAGATCCTGCACTCTATCTGTCTATTTACTCATGTGCTTTGCTTCTCTTACCTTGATTTCATCCAGTTTTAGTGCACGTATTCCTTGTACTTTGGTCCCAAAACGCTTTTCCTGACTTCCATGATGTCATCACCTCTCTTTCCTCTCTGTCGAGGAAATGGAGGAAGATCCTCTATACTCTATTAACGTGTTTTGCTTATTTTACCTTGATTTCATCCAGTTTTAGTGCATGTATTCGCTGTACTTTGGTTCCAAAACGCTTTTCCTGACGTCCGCGGTGTCAATACCTCTCTTTTCTCTCTGTTCGACATATGTTCTGTATTCCTTAAGCTCTAGCACCCACGAACGAATTATCGTTCTGCTAGCAGTGAAGGAGACAGGCCAAATTGTCACTTAGGAAAGCAGCATCAGCGATATGAACTTGCTGGGTTGACATTTGCCAAGTAACAAGCAACGAGGGGATATGATATTTATACGTCGGTTAATAAGCCACAGATACCTCTGTTGTCTGATAATGCCTGATATTTTAGCATTGTTGTTTACAGCTCGGTATGTCATAGAGACATAGCTGGCTCATCTATAATTTACGTTTAACTATAATTAAGGATGATAATGAAAACAGTTAACCCGCTTTACACTTAATTGTCTTAAAAAACATCCCCTGACATTTACGTCAGTAACTGAGCTGAAAAACAAACAAATATTGACTAATAATGGAATAGTGACGGAGGTTAAGTATAAGAACATTCAGCGCTTAGATTAATTTGCTGTGGCGCCAATTTGCATTGTTCTTTGAGTATAATCCTTTTTTTTTTCAAAATGGTTATTTATGATTTCATAATTAGTGATCTCCATCTAAGAATTTGATTGCTACAGCATACCCTGTTGAAGCTTCTGGAAGTTAAAAGCATAGCTCCGCCCCCCTTTAAGTGATGTTGATCAATATATATACTGAGGCAATAAGTTGAAGGGAGGGAAGAGTGGTTGGTATCATAACTTTGTTTTGTTTGACGTAACGAAGAGTATAAGCTGGAAACATCACGCAGATTAGATACTAGAATTAATTATAAACACGATGTTCAAAACTAGCCTTCGTAAAAGTGACTTTTCTGATTTCCAAAAGCTCTATCTATTACTTCTACTTAGCGTTCTACAGTCCACTCTCTTAGGAGAACTGATATATTTTCATTGTGTAAACCTGCTTCCACTTCTTATGGCCTTCTGTCTTTTAAGTATTTTGCATGCAAAACTTGGAACTCTCTACCTGAGAACATTAGAACGGAGCTTATTTTAAGCGATTTCGAAAGCCTCGTGAAAACAGTCTCCTTTCAGGCCTGATTGTTGATAACTACAGTAGGCTTTGAAAGTAAATTTTTGTAATTTAGATAAACATAGTAGATCTTGTTTTTAAATTTACGATGTGATTTTTCTCACAGATATTAACTTCGTAGCTACTCTGTAAATCCAAGATAAACTTAAGTCATGTATGCATATATGTACTTCGCAATTGAAGCCTTCAAGGGCAGAGTTTAGCACAATACATATATTACGATATGTAAGCTTTTTAAGTTCAAAACACTAGTTAAGTGCATCGCTATCTTCGGTTTCTTATCATGAAGCGAGTACGTGAATTTGTACTCCCCCCTCTCCTGTTGAGAAGAACCACCAGGGTGGGGAAAAGTACTGTGAGAGTGAGATGTCATGTTCAGTAACATAGTAGTGACTCCTGTCCACCCCTGCCAGGTGCTGTTTGGCTCAGACGCTAATGTCCGACGTGTTACAGTACAGAGCGAGAAGTGAATTCAGGTATGGTTAAGCTTTTACTTTAAATGTAGGTGAAGGGGGGTGTGTTTGGTCATAATTTTCAGGAGATGAGGATCGGGGTCAGAGCTTAACCTGCCTTAGTTAGTAGGGGGGCTCTACATAAAATCCGTTTGTAGTTATGACAGAATATATCTCCATGTGAGGCTCATTTTTCAGCTCCCCCCCCCCCCCCCCCCCCCCCCCCTCCCTTACTATTTTTTTCCAAACCACCAAACAAAAAGGGGACCCCCCCCTTTTTTTAAAAAAAAAAACTCCCACCCACACCACAAGAGGGAAGGGGGGGGGGGTTTTTAATAAATTTTTTTTTT
>Ga0126338_10000763_pt1 | contig 18765 bp, 7 predicted proteins | sample OrbCmetagenome_2_FD_92529 | JGI IMG/M metagenome (GOLD analysis project Ga0126338, IMG submission 92529) | Coral microbial communities from Petempiche,Puerto Morelos, Mexico - Orbicella C C metagenome | ecosystem: Host-associated > Invertebrates > Cnidaria > Coral | place: Petempiche,Puerto... | reverse complement strand
TAAAACAAAGAATAATCTGTACCACAGCCAAAGTGATCAACAGTAAACTGCAACAAAAGAGGTGGTGGTGAATGGTAAATGCGAGAAGGCAAGACTGGTGTGTTTCTTTGCGAGCCCAAAACATTTTAGCCTTTTAAAATTGCGAGACCGAGACTTCAAAGTACTTAAAATGTGACCACGAGACGTTCAGACTCTAACATGTTCAGTCATCATATACAAAACCAAACAGAAAAATCGAGACTGAGACAGCTTTGTGCAAAAATCAAGACTGTGAGACACACATAACAACTAGGAAACAAGACTAAGAGATGTGTGAAATTTGAAGAAAATTTTGCAAGACCCATGGTTTTTGAAGGACCATTCACCACCCCCAACAAAGATAATCCCGATGGAATGAACCCATGTATTCCAATCCAACCTGGGAGAGACAAACCTCTCTTAGCCTGGATAAGCAGCAGTGCATGTAACTTAGTATTTTGTACACTGTTTAACTTTTGAGTTTACATGTAGTAGTTAGTGATGACCAAAGGAGGCAGCTAAATGAGATTTTGGGACAATAGTTTGTATATATTTAGGCACAGTCGGGTATTGCAGTGCCTAAGCAATGTTTTTCAGCTTAAAAGTAAATTTGAACAGCAATATACAATGAAATGTCTGAAGAAAATAATAATGTTCTACTCCACTTGTAACAAAGTGGAGTAAAATAAGGAGTTTGACAAGGACTACATGTTACTATTGAGAAGACTTGCTTTAAGTCTGACAATTTGACAGCCAAAATTTAAATCCTTAGCAAGCAGATGGTTTAATTAAGTGGCTCGACTCCAACAATTGAACAACCCCTTTTAACGAAACAACTACAGAGCCGAGTTATAAACAAAGGGATGTTTATCACTGAAAAAATTTACACAAATAACAAGCCTAACTTCTTACAGAAGCAAAATAAATTAAATGTTACATTATCGCTACATGTTTCTCCAATAAACAAGAGTATTTTTAGAACGCATTTCTCTTCATTGTACAACTCTTCCAAAAATATCGCATTCTTTTGGCACAAGAATACCAAACAAGGAATTGACATGTTCTAGAATCAATCATAGTCAAAGATATATTCATGAAGCGCAATTTTCATCTTTTGATGAGCGGATAAGTTATAAATCATCCGCTGACACTTTTCGAACTTGTTTCTTAAATCGTAATAAATCGTGAAAGAAACAATAATTACTGGTTAGAAGACTCAATGACCCTTTAAATAAAACACACTCTTCAGGAACCGAAATTAATCGGATCGATCAGAAACAACATCTTTGCAATTCAAAACCAAATGAAATTTACATCAACTTCTAAACACGAATAAATTACTACAGCTCGCTTGTTTCTGACCTAGCACTCAATCACAAGGAACGTAAATTCTGCCTTTAAGAAGACAAATGTCACTTAGAAATTATTTTACTTCCCGCAACTAAAAGAGCTTCATAGTTTTCACTTTCCACAACGTTCCGCTCGAGTAGTCTCCAGCGTTACAATGGAGAAAGAAACCTATGAAAACAATAACTTCGACCCGTTTTACAACTTGCCCCGAGAGAAAGATGTGCAGAACGAACAAAGCTCTTAGATTTGCAAACATTTGTCAGAATTCTGAGTCAACATTCAAGCTTAGCTACGCTGCATCTCAAGTAAGCCGCATTATGATCGAATTACATCAACACCCAAAACTTCTCGCTGATTTTATATGCCGAACAATTCCTTTCCGAACGTAACCACTGTGGAGGAATGGAACCATTTATGGGCATCTAAAGCGAAATAAAATTCCGCTCAAAGGAAATCGTTTTCCCCTCGTCAAGGACGTGCAAATATAGAAGTATAATTATCCCCTGGTGCGACAGATCGATCTGGGTGAAACACGTACGATAAGAAAATGCTGAAGTCGACTGTCCATTTCACCGTAATCGTTGAATACACGGCACGTCGATGAGAGGTTAAGAATGCAATATTTTCAAAGAGAGAGCGGAGAAAAGCAGAAATGTCAGACAAATGCAAAGTGACACTATTTATTTTGTTGCAAATGTAGTTATTTCTCTCGTTAGCTTACTTACCTTTGAAGAAGTAGGTCGAGATTTTGCCCTGCCCTTCTAACGGCATCTTGAGCATCGAAGTGAGTCATGTTATCCGATGAAAACCCGTTCACTTCTAAGACATAATCCCCTGATGCTATTCCACTAACACCAGCTTTGGAGCCTGGTGTTACCTGAATGGAAAGAGAGCATGGAAAACTCGATCAGAAAACTCGAACACAACCATAGAAATCAACAGCAGGCACTCTTGTCGAGGCTCTACCTTTGATATGGCCAATGGACTACCGAAATCTTTGCCACCTTGTAGTCGAAAACCCCACGGACCACCTCCTCTGAGCGCAGCCGTGTACGTGGTGCCGGCCATTTCTCAATACTCAAGAACAGGCTCGAAATATTGTTTCTACAAAACACTTCTCCGGATTACAGGAAAAACATCACAGCCATCCACACAGCTCACACAACCGAGCGGCGGGTGGAGCGACATTCCGATTGGTCCATGAACAATGGATTGATAGTAATAGAACTTGATTGGTTTTGGCCACACCCACGGAACTTTTTGGAGAGAGGACGATCCAAAAATATTTTACCCAAAAAAGTTTAACTTGTTTTCGTTGTAAAAACATAAAAAAAAATTATCTTATCAAGAACACGAAATATTTGAGGAGAGCACTTTCTTAAAAAGGCATTTTTGTATTACGAACTAACTTGTAAACAAAGCGACCTAACGTCACGCATAAAAATTCTTGTCGTGTTTTTTCCGGAATGATTGAAATCCAAAGAAGGAAATGAGGCGATGGACAAGGATGGTTTACGTCACACTGAGGATAAATTCGTAATATCTTGCTAAGCGGTTAGAATACTCCAGTCTGTAAAAAGAGAACGCAGGGACTCAAGGATCTTTCTCTGGCCATACAGGAAATATAAAATTAAATCCCGTTTGCAGAAAATGAAATTTCTGACGATTGAGGGATGAATTAATTATAATTTATTATTCTGACGACATGATGGAGCGCCCCGCGGGGTGTAATGGCACATTTGAGGAATTTAGGGTTTTGGCGGGAGTTTTAGGTCATTCCAGGTCGGTCAGTCTTCATGTTCGTCTGAATCAGATGAGTACAGATGACTGACTGACTGACTGACTGACTGACTGACTGACTGACTGACTGAATGAATGAATGAATGAATGAATGAATGACGGACTGACGCATCCTCAATTAACCATTCCAAGAGACTATAACAGTCTCTTGACTAATCACATTGAAAATCTCGTGTTAGTGAAGTCAGAATTTAATATTCCCAACAAACTATTTCCGAGTTGCTTTTTTATCTCTCTTTCAAAACGTATTCTAGTGCACAGCCTTTCATATGGAAATGAGTTTGATTTGCAAGACAATGAACGTGCAAGAAAAAACTCATCTCCATCTGAAAGGTTGTGCACCAAGACTTGTTTTGAAACAGAGGTAAAAGCAACTCAGAAATGGCCAATAGGCCACTTTCGATATAATGAAATTCAGCTTGATAGTGAGGACTAGAGGACAAAAATAAAAGAAACGAATACACATGGTCATTCAATTTCTTTTGTTTGTGTCCTGTAAGCCTCACTGCCATGCGGAATTTTAATATATCGAAAGTCGTCTATTCACGGTAACTATGAATAATGTTTGTATTCGGTGGGAAACGAGCCACGACTGGAGGCTTGGAAAGAGGAACGTGTATAGCACGGTTGCTGTTTTTGAGTCGTGGTTGATTTTCTTTTGGCTGTGAGTTACGCATAGCAGATTTACATTATATTTGTTGATCAAGAAATCGTTTTAAGATCTCTTCCTTCAAATCAAGGTAAATTAATTTCCTGGCCAGCTACTCCATTCGATGTACTTTGCATGCCATACTGATAGATTACAGAGATTGCTACAAAAGTGATACATTATTTTTACTTTGTTTCCGGCTTTCAATGGCAACCGATTATTTATGGACTGCTGCTTCCGGCAGTTTAGAGAACAAGATGACATTCGATGAAAAGAAAAATAAATGGGAATTTATAACACCAAAAGTTCGGTGATTGCCATCCAAAGCGCCTTTTTCCATTCATGCAAAGAAAATGTGACGTCTACTCAAACCTGTTTCTAGCCAGCCATTTAGCCATTAGGCGAACCATTTCATGTGTTGAACTCAAAGTTTTTCAGCCAGGCTACTGTGTATATATATGGTGAATATGGGTTGTTTGTTTTAACATATACAGCGCAAGAAGAGCGTTTAGAACTCAGAAGAAACGCTTTGACAAAGAGATCCTAACCGTTGAGTTACATGTCACAACTGACTATGGACGCATAAATTACGACATACTCAGACATGTTCTTATTCATTCATGCTCATTCTTATACGTGCATTCTTATACATTCTTATACATAAATAAGCACATAATCACTCCCTCCCTTCTATTAAAAAAAGGGTCCTAAACTATAACGGATCGTGTTGTAACACACTATCACACCCTCTCTTTTATAAAACGGTCCTTAAACTGCAATAGTTCATGCCTTAGGCACTTAGACTAAAACAAAGTCCACAAAATGTTTGGGGACTCTGCAGACACGATGAGACCTTCTTGGCTCACATTATTAGCACATTACCACATTATTCACCAATTTTCTTCTGAGACAAGGCGAGAAATTCCAAGCGTGAGAATGACTGATTGACCAACCGACCGACCAACCAACCGACTTAAAGAGGATTACTACAGCCGAAACGTACGGGACTGATGAAACTGACGTAGTTTATGAAGTGTGTTATGAAACCTCTGTATTTGACAGAAGGCCACAAACTGAAAGTCCACGTCTTCAAATGGATTGCAATATAACCTCTGCACATAAATCTTGAAGTGGATTTTTTTTTACCTTTTTAGCAATTATTGAGGTAATTTTAACAGTTGCAAAACGATCACTTAGTTCAATAGATGAGATTGATGGGAGTATCTCCATCGAAACCTTAACAGGTTTTTAACAAGTAACTCCAAGTGCATTGATTTGTCTTAGTGAACTGACAATTAATGAGATATCAATAGAGCAGCAGGTGAAGCGGTGCGTCCAGAGAAGCAAACTAAAGATAAATCATAATTCCAAAAAACGAGAGACTGACCACGTGGCCATTTATTAAAATGTTAAAGCAAGCAACCGGAACGATGATCCTGCTGGTTTATAAAAGCAAGTCCCAATGTAAAATTCTCATTGTACCTGAAGAAGGCTGGTTTGGCCAGCCGAAATACAGTACACCTTCAAAAAAATCACCCCACGTTGTGTCGGTTTCTTCTTCAGTTCATATTCTCCATTTATTGAGCCTGCTGATAGGTCGAGATGAACTCGGGACCAAGTCGCAAGATGGACGAATTCATCACAATGACAAGAACCTTTTGTTAAATAAGGGTGCGTTCCTTTGGGGTGATCTGTGTCAGGATCAGTGTTCCATGATCACTCAGATCATCGTGCATCAAAGAAGCAGATAAACCCGTGACCAGAGTAGATTCATCTGTTCCTTTGATGCACCATGATCTGAGTAATCTTGGATCACTAATCCAACGCACCTTATCTAGTTTAGCTTCTTGTAGTTATTTTTAGGTGCCCTTTTACTTTTGGTTCTCGTTAAACATATTATATATAAATACTTTTTTTGATGAGATACAAATAAATTATAGTTATTGTTGTTGGTTCCTTAGGAGTACTTTACTACGGTGTCTCCCTTGACCCAAAGAAAAGAAAGACATTTCTTCTTTGGTGGTAAGCTGAAGAATTCAGGCGTCTACGCAACTGCAATTGAATTGGACATTATAAAACGCTTTTACTGTTGGTCTGGCCTATTCGTCCACTATAGTTTGGCACATTGTATTACACTTAACAGCTCTGTATACTGTAAAACTGGCAACAACCACAAAACAATTAACTGGAATTGGCAGTACATGAAAACAGACAATTAAAAAATATATATGAAAATTTGATTATACAAATAAGTACTTGTTGACAACGCCTACAGCCTTCTCAAGCAAATATCTTAAACATTTTCACTTCTTAACTTTTCCAAAAAAAATGGCTGTTTTAGCGTGAATAACCTACAATTAATAGGTTAGTTAACTTCCTCTGTGGTGCTTTCCAGGACTAAACAAACTTAAAAAAAAAAACAAAAAACGTTTACAATTTATTATGAAAATTGTTACAGAACCACATGGTTTTGAGATCAGTTATGATGAGTTCTACACGAAAACAGGTCTATAATAAAACGTTCTCCGGTGGATATATATTAGTTCTAAAAAGGAGACTATTAAGTTGCTGGGAGTTTCTAATCAGTGAGTACCCGCTTACGCTAGGCAAGGTAAGCTAAAGTCTGCGACAGGCCAGTGGGCGCCTTACAGTCGGAAAGTATCCTCGTTTCAGTAGCATTAATCGATTAGAAGTACTTCTACTCCCTCCCCCCGGCCGATGGCATCCCAGTCCACCTTGGGGTTAGGGTCCCCCATACACACACACGCACAGCACTAAGGTAAGAACCTTTATTTAAGTATCAAATTAGCCCTAGCGGACTATTTGGGAACATTAAACAACAATGAGCCGACAGGACTAAACTCCTAAAAATGAATCTTTACAATACTAAAATAGTTAAAATTACAACACAAAAATAATTAGAATTATTTACAACGTAATCTATTCACTGCAAAGTTTACAGCAATTGCTGTCATTGGTGTTTGATAAGTTAAGTTTTCTAATTTTGATTCTAAACCTAGTTAGGGAATAGAGGCATCTCTTATATCTTTACTTTCCTTTCAATTCGCCGGTGCCCATTTATACATCCGGGTGGAGAGAGACACTGTGAGGGTAAACGTGAGAACACAACGCAGTCCACGGCCAGGGCTCGAACCCAGACCGCTCGATCCGGAGTCCGGCACACTATCCATTAAGCCATCGCACCTCAAGCGAACCAGCTTACGCTAGCGCCCTTAATAAACTTGTTGGACAGATATTCCTGGGCACGTTCAGTTACATATTTAGATGCCACGGTGGCTACGTTCTGTATAGCCTCTAGTTTGTCTATATGGACCTGGAAGACTTTGTGAAAGGGTAAAAAGTTTGCCAGTAAGCCTAAAATTCCCTTCCACTTTGTGGGCACTGGTAACGTTTGATAGGCCTTTCCTGAATATTCCTTGTTTTCCTTGTGAAAAGCTGTTAGCTTTGATTCATCCATTCTCAGACGACGTCCCAGTGGTTTCCAGGCCTTTGCAATCTTCTACGAGTTTCTCTAATTATAATTCTTCTTCACCAGGTGTACCTCAATTTCTTTTTTTTTTTTTCATTTTTTTTTTGTTTGGTTTTGGTTTGTTTTGTTCTTGTCTTCTGTTTTCCCGTTCTCTATTATTCATTTCTTTAGAGGTTTTAATAGACTTCGTACGCCTTAGAAAAATTTTCCGCCCGGAGGTCGCGGAAAGGGAACAAATTTTAGGGAAGGTCTCGTCTCCACCTCGTTCTCAGGTCTTTTCCCTCCGCCCCTCCCATTCTCTAAGCGAAAAGCCCTGGGACCCAGGTTTGTCTCTCCTCCTATAAAGGCAAAGACAAATCGGTACGTTTATTGCGTGCATCCCAGGGCTCGTTTAGGCATGTGTTTTGTGAGACTTTTTCTCACTTCATCGATTATTGAAGACATCTGCTGTTGTGAAAGATGATGACGTCACAAGTGCTACAAGGACCGTTGTCCTTCACCGCGTCTTTTCCAGCATTTGAGAGTCAATGAACTAAATCTACCATCTTCTTCCTTTGGGCTTCAAATCAACTAAACTGCACTTTAACAAAAGACAGGTGTCTATTTGTGGAAAACTCCTGTGCCTCATAGATAATCATCTCCGGTTGCAAACTTAAAACGGTGCGGTTTCTGTAAGGATTAAATGTTTGTTAAAGATGCAAATAATCATGTGTAATTCAGAACCGAAATTTTCTTATCAGTTTAGCCTTAAATCTCAGCTGTTTCCTTAACGTATGGACCTCATCAACAAAGGAAATTAACTGAAACTCAGGCTAGTCACGAGCATAATTAATAGAGGGGAATGGTTGTAGAACTCGTCAAAGTTCTTTGTTGTATGTTTTTGATCTCTTTTTTGGCCTTGACCGTGCACAAAACACAATAGTTGTTTACTACTGAGCGAGGAAGTAACCAATTGAAACGTTTTGGTTACGTAATTCATGCATGGTTTATGAACACAAAACAAAAGATTGTGCACGGTCGTGGACCTTCCAACATAAATCTTGGTATCTTTGCTTGGCCCTTTGATGTTTGCCGGGCTTCATAACCATTCCCCTCTATTAACTATGTCACGAGTTAGTAATTGAGAAAGCGGCCAAATTCGTATTATGTCTCGTGTCTCGGCTTCTCTGAAAGTCCAATCATCGTCGTTTTCAGTTAATGCCCGTAAATGGTCCAATAATTTCCGAACCTTATTTCCGGTAATAAAAGACAAACAGCGTTCTTTCAGTTGGACATTTCATAAGTAAATGTGACGTCACAACCACACATGACGTCGCTTAGCAACGGGTTAAAATCCCAGACTCTTTCAAAGCTCGACATAAACAACACAGTTCTTTGGCGGAACGTATCTCTCACACGTTTATTAAAAAACAATTTTTCTTTTCCAAGTGACACTGAATAATATTTTCTTGTTTCTTGGTCTGAAATTAGCCTCGTCTTTGACAAAACCAAAAGCGCTAAATAAATCCCTGCAGCTTTCATAATAATGATTACATCTCGAAATTACTTCAAATTGTTCCCTCTCTCGATATCTGCCTACACTACAACGTATAGTGTTTCAATTATTTAGAATTACATAAAGAACGCTTTCCAATAACTTTGTATAATTATGCATTTACCTCGAATCCATTTTACTTTGCGGTTACACGTTTTCCCGCGCTTTTCCCTGGTAAAAGCGGTTACACGTTTTCCCGCGCTTTTCCCTGGTAAAAGCGGTTACATGTTTTCCCGCGCTTTCTCCTGGTAAGAGCGGTTACATGTTTTCCCGCGCTTTCCCCTGGTAACGCGCTTACATGTTTTCCCGCGCTTTCCACAGGCTACCCGTTTGGGCTTCGAGTTCTTTTAAAGTTCCGATTGGTTTGTTTCGTCTTATTTCCAACTCATCGATTGGCCGTCGTCGTTTCAGTCATTGGAAAAGTCGCTCCTTACTTTAGGCTCTAACATGAATAAACTCATGGCGAAAAAGGACTGTAACTGTTCACATACCATACAATTGTTAAAAATATGCATATTAATAAGAATGCCAAATATTTAAGTCATACAAATTCTACTCTATAAAGAAATCCATGTTTTTCCTTGACACTTCCTTACAATTATAAAAACATGGGCCAATAAATGCTTTAAGCTTCACACACTGTTTGAAAAAAAATGTAACTCCCTGTGTTTGAAGACCAAAAAATGAATACATCTCTATACCTTCGTGATATTTCACTTCTACGAAAATACATTTCAGTTTCTGATGTGTTTGTTTCAGCATGAATTTAAAATTAACTCCATGGAATAAATTTAATTTATTTCTTTTGGTTTACAAATTTTCAGTTGCTTTCTTGTTTATATTTGAAGTGGGTAAACAAAAATTTAACCGTCCAAATGTAACGAGGATCAAAAAACTAGTATGAATTTGCATGGCTTTTTGTGCTAATCTTTAGTTTGTCATGGATGAAAAGATCGCTCTTATCGCCAAAAATATTTTTAATAAAGAAAACTGATGTACTGAAAAGTGAATAACCTTAAATTGTGTCTCGATACCTATATCATTTTCCTTATGTCTAAGTGGAATACCCATGAGGGAAATTTATTTAATATTTCTTGGCGATAAATATGACAAAAATAACAGTGCCCAAAAAGGCAAAAACAAAGTTTCCGATCGATTACACTGGGAGACTCTGGCGTGAGTCCTCAAGTCTGCGCAATAATTTACAAATATTTCGTCAACTTAAAATAGAATTCTTCCTTGGGTGCAAGTTGATCTGTCTATATAAAGTGGAGTCAAAGTTCCAATATTTTCAAATTTAAGTAAGCAATACTCCAACTGGAACCAGAGAGTCTACGAGCAAAGACAAGGAAACTTTCTGGCCTAAAGAAATAAAAATTCACAGCTACCTAGCAGCTAAAGATCAAAGCTATGTTCTTCCCAGAAGAGCCTAACACAAAATTAAAATATTTCCTTGTAAAAAAAACACACGCCCCTAATTGAGTCTAAATGTAGGTTTCGAACAATAATTTCCTTTTTAAAGGTACCATAACCTTAAGTGCAATTTAAACGGGTCTAATTTCCTTAACTCTGTTGAGCCCTGCGACAATAGTAGCCAAGGCCCTTGCATTTCTCGCAGAGATCTTGAGGATGTTCCTTGGTTTGATCCGACACGTCGAGTCCATCAGGTTTGTCCAGCGGTCTCTGCTTGTGCGGATACACGTTGATGTAACACTTAATGCACTGTTGCCCAGTGTTCGCCCAGCTGTTGCCGCTCATCCACTTGCGCTTACACAGGGGACATTTGAATTCTCCAAAACATCTTTTCTTCCCCTGGTATGGAGTGAGACCCTCTCCTTTCGGTCTGGCCTGAAATAGAAACAAAGAATAACGTCAACACGAGCTTATCTGCAAATTCTGTGTCATTATTATGGCCCATTATGTTTCGACTCAATTTGCGACTTTAACAAGCCCTCCCCACTGAGCGTCTGGGGTCGTGCCCTCCGGTCATTTTCTTCCAACCAGTCTCAAGAAGATGAGGAACTGAACTAACATCTGTTATGAACCCTGATTAAATCGCTTTTATGAGATAAGTGCGCAAGATAAGATGGAAATTGCGGGAAAAACCTTAATTCAAAACCCTACAGCCGGAAGGTGGAAAGAGCAAAAATTGTTCCAGAGCCGCACTTTCCTATTCCCCACCCCCCTCCCCACCCCTCCTATATACTATCAACTGTCTTCTTTAAGTTCTGTAAGATTTTATTGTTATGTTTTCTCCATTTTCTTAGCTTTACAGAACGAAATCATCACTGCCTCTCAATCTACCTAACATACTTAAGCAGACACGAAAGAGCGCAGCTGCAAGAAGCTCATTTTAGTATGCTAAACAGCTATTCAGAGGAAGGAGTGCATCTGTGAGTATTCACAGAGCGCGAAATGTAAACAGATTTAAAACTTACTCTGAATGGAAGAAAGATGGAGAGTCTCCAATGTTGACTTTGATACAACGGTAAGCTTTCATTCCTTTTAAACCTTAATCCAGGTTAGCTCTAAATATTTTAACGAAATCTTTTTACAAGGCATACGGCTCCAAGGCAGAAGATACAAAGGTTAATTACAAGGTTATACATATTTCAGTTTAATGCTTCCAGAGACGTCGTCAAAATACCTTACTGTCCATAAAAGGCCATGAAAGAGAAAATAAAGAGCTCTTTCATTGCAACCAGGAATTCGCGCTTTGTGTCTGCTAAAGTTTGTAATACACTGGTTTATAGTGGGTTTCACATTCTGGATTCAACCTCACAGTGGGGTTTTTAGGTCGATCGAGGGGCAGTGATGTTTCGTTCTGCCAAGCTAATATTTCGTATGTATTTCGGAAAGGGTATTTCGTTACACTTGTGATTCAGCACTTTTGCCGAAATGATAGTGTTGAAAGGTTCATATCCTGTCAGAATATCTTATTCGTTGTTGTCTCGTAAAATGCCGGTCAGTTTATATGACTGAGAAATATAAACTTTGGTTCGAGTTAATGTTGCAGTTTTTGTGTTTGTAATGGTAGAAAGGTCGGCAAATTATTCTTGGCAAAATCGTCCCAGTCGTAATGCAATGTAGTTGAACGGCCTCGCTGCTATAGTAGCGTAACAGTTACTGATTTCTGTGGAGTTCAAACTAGATTGAAAACAGAAAATTTGGACTGAGCGCCGATACTTGACATCGAAGACCAAAGATTTTCTATAAAGTTTAGAGTTGTGAAGGCTTAGGAGAGATTTTCTTATCTTCTCTCCTCTATGCGCGGTGACTTTCATTCAATCTCTGTACGGTATCGATCCAGATTCAATTGCCTACACTAGAGAGTATTTGTGAAAGAAATCAGGAAGTCAGATAAGGAGCTTGAACAGGTTCAGAGGAAAACCACACACGCACTTTGTTTTGAACTTCAAGCTGGGTTCATTGGAGGCAAGCCAGACGACACGTTTATTTAGAGAACTTTAACGATATACAGGAAAGAGAAATATGCGCTCTCTTATTTCATGGCAGTCTAATCTATTTTTCCAGCTCAACAGGAATTAACCTTAATGCGCATAGTAACTTGCAAATTCGATGAAAATTTTGTAAAATCGTAATCCTCCTGCCCAGGTCCTCCTTGGCTTCTTCCTCCTCCCTCCCCACTGCCCACTCCCCACGTTTTATTCGTACCACCGATCAAGGTTTGTAAACAGCTATAAAAAATGTAATAATTCGATAAAACAGTTGGCGCTTTTAAGATTGAAATTAAAATTTTTACGCCTGAAAAGTCCCAAAACCTCTCTCAAAGAAAAATGCATCACTCTCAAACTGCGTATGTTCTTTGTACTTACAAGATCGGAAACAACCATTGATTGATGGTACAGTGTACAATTGAAAGCGTGCCAGTTTCCGAGAATTTTAAGGTCAAACAAGGGACGCTCACCACAGGTCGGTCAATTCACAGCATCAAGTTCGTCTTCCCTTCCAAAAATTCTAAATTTGTAGCAACAACCCAGACCGCCACCCAAGAGGTAAACTAAAACTTTTGTTTCCTCGCTATTATTGACTAGAAAACTCTGCATGCAGCAATGACACACAATGATGCCCGTTGCAAGAAACAAAACTCTTACAGTCGTTAAAACGTCGGAAATTCAAAAAACGCGATTTTGAAAAAGAAGAGACGGTATTTCGGTTTGTCCATTCTGCAAGTAATCGGCTTGGTGGAACTTTTAGCCCAGGGTTAAGGAACTAACTACTACTGTTATTGACTGTGCACGTGAAACTCAAATTGGGAATACAATATTTTTATGAAGAATTATACGACTGCAAGCACTCACAAGTCGCGACCTTTTTACTCAAAGCAAGGATAACCTACTGTGTTTTTAAGAAATAGATTGCTATATATCGAAAGCAATACCAGGTGAAAGGATCAAAAGTTACAGTGGTTGTTTGTATACAATCGCAAAAACGAGGACTGAAATGTGATGATAACAATAAACAGCAGTGGTGGATGGTTAATTCTCTTTACATTCTTATAGGCCATTCTTATAGAAAAATTAAGAAACAGGTCTTAAGAATCCAGGACTTGATCATCTTGATCATCATAAGGCGTCGTGAATCTAAACCAGAGTTTTTTCACATTTAACTTTTAACCCTCTAATAACGCATGCGCATCTAGTGAAGCTAAGCGTTTTATTAACATTCAGCAGAGATAATAAACCTATTTATAGTTTAAGTACTGCACAAGATAGAAAAATGTGTCAGCTTAAGAGGGATTCCCAACTCAGACTAATCCGGAAGCGGAACATTGAAAGGGCGAAAAAGTTTAGAAGCAAACACGAAGCTCGGTGACTGGCATACACAACGTAAATTCTCGAGTTTGAAAATGATGTTTGAAATTTACGCGCTTCAAAGGTTTGGGTTTTTTCCAAAACATTCATAACAACAATCAAAGGTAATTGTTGCCTACCTGTGGACAATCTTTGATGTAATGCCCTTTACAAAAGCAAAGATGGCACAAGTACCCCTCCGGGGGTCGCTTGGGTCGTTTCCTCTGCTTTTGAAGAAGCAATGTGTTTTGTAGACTCACTGCAAGGCTTGATATCTCGTCTTCATCGTCCAAAGACCACGCCTGTTGATCGTCTATGTACAGAGATGGGTCAAAATCTTCGAGGTTTTGGTAAAAATCCGAGGACAAAATCTCCAGGTCATAATCGTCGACCTTCGTTGATTTGAAGTAATTCTAGGGAGACAGAACACGATATTGCGTTAAGGAGATATCCTAGCACTAGCACAAATATTTCCGGTAAAACGGAGATTGAAGTTGCAACGTCATAGCTTAATTAATAAAGTTCGCAAATCGAATATTGCTAAAGCAGGGAATTAAAGCAACTCGCGGAAAGATGGCGACATCAGCAAATTAAAATGTTTCTACACTGTGGACAACCATGTTACGTACTATCTGTTTAGAAACATGGGATGATGGAAAAATTATTAATTTATAAAGGGTTTAACTCAATTTAAAGTAACTCAATCTTTCAAACTTCTCCAAAAAAAATTTCTTTTCTATCATCAATTTCCAAAGCTATTTATAGCGCAGAACTGGATTCACTGAATTTTGAAATAGAGCTTGTTTTCTTAACCCTAAGGCAGCATCACAGTGGAAGTAACGAGGCAACGGGAGACTGATTGTAGTTACATGTTACATGCCCGGACGAATGGAGATTCTACTTGCATGTGGTCTTGTAGACAGAGCCACGTGATCCGTATTGACAGTTGTGCGGAAAATTGTTCGAGTGACACGGAATTCAAAATATTTAACTTAGAGGAAAACCGAGCCAAAGGCGTCTAGAAAATTAATTGAGCGACCCTCGTCTTGAAATTGCAATCTTGAAGCAAGATTCTTCTGTTCTCTAATATGGCGTGAAATTTTTCATGTAGTGCACTCACGAGACAGTGAACTGAGAGTCTCAAAATATGGCTCTGACAAGATCTTTATTGTGCTGTTTTTGATGCGTATTAATAGAAAAACAAGCTTGTGCCAGCAAGGTCGATAAGGGTCAAAATGATTCGCTATATGCACTAAGTTGTCGCGTACAATATTTCAATCACATGAGGGCCGAGACGGCGGTCTTTACATAACAGAGTGTTCGATAGAATTATTCCAAGGAAAGAAAGCAAAAAAATTAGAAAAGAAAGACAGCGGCATAGCAGTCAAAGAGTTATCTCGGGAAGCATCAAGTCGATGGGTTGTTTTGGGTCGGGAACATCTGGCGAGCAAAGACTTCTATGCCGACAAACTATGGTGCAATAAATAACCGGCCATATCGGAAAAAATCTAAAGGGCACTCACTCTCTATTGTGAGATCATGAAGCAAGAACTCAACATGTCTTCGTCGTTGAATCGGGCTCTGTTTACACGCCAACGCAATTAGGTCAGTAGCATGGCCAAAAGCAAAAACTAGAAGTGATTGTCAGGAGAAAGAGTTCGAGGACTCAAGGTATTAACTAGTGATGGGCTTATAGATTCAAGCCTAGCTTACCTTCTCATTTTCCGCGTTGGTGAGAAAATAGTTGTGGTAGCTACTGGTGGGATGCGAAAAAAACGACGAGGAGAGAAGTGTCGACATTCCCGATGAATTCTTGTTTGGGACGGAAAGACCATTTACGCAATTACTTTAGCGACTAGATTGTCGTTCAGTCGGTAAAATGATTTGTCTGACTTTTATAACCCATCAACCATCTCCCCCCGAGGGGCGACTTCCGGTTGACCGAGCCAATGAATTGGAAGTGTTGTCTGTTTGAAATGTCATCGGCACGCGTTCTCTCACATCAAGCAGACAGCGGACAAGTGTTCTCCGCTCAGCTGGGTTTTCAAGGTATTGTCTCAACACTAACGCCACCAACCGCAGAAGCAAAAATATACCACTTCGCTGCAAAACGGAACGGAAATCTTTTTAATTTTGTTTTTGAAAGGTTCTCTGATCCACCACCCCAACAGATTTCGTATTTTGTGTCCATTCCAATTTTTATTTTGCTGACTGTGTCCAGTCGTTAATTGAATTAAAATGTGATAAAAATTAAACAGAGCGTGCGCTTTTCCTAGTCGTATCGCATGAAAGTGGCCTTATTTTAGCTCAGCATTAAAGTTCATTCAGTTCCATGGAATATTTCGCATTCATTCGATATCAATCGTTATTCACCAGTTGTATTGTAGTCATGACATGTGATATTAATCGACTTGCGTATAGTCCCCAGGCAAATAATTCGATTTTCTTAGCAGTGGGGGACAATCCTCGACCCTCTTTCACGATTTTCGCTTTAGCAGTGAGATCACAACGAGAAGAGGAAGCGTAGGGATAAAGTACTGCTTGTAATAATTTCCTGAGCGTGTTATTTGGGAAACTGTGTTTGTTTTCTAAGTAATTCCGCTGTTTGAGAAAAAAAGAGGATTGCATGTTAAATGTGAGAGAAAATCAATTCCCTGATACTTAAGTCCACCATGATCTCAAGTTTCGCTGTCCGAGACAAGCAGTCTAAAAAAAGTTTTCTTTTGGGCTTTAAAACTTTTCTGCTACACAGCTTCTGTCCACTCCATAGACTATGAGCATATTCTATACTTAAATTACTGTTTTCATCTTTTAATAAATCTTTTCAAAACTTGCCTTGAACTGTTAACGAGGAATAAATGTGTTTACCTCTTTTTCTTTCGTTCGATTAAACGTGTAAATGATCCTGGCAGACAAACAAAATTCATACGAGAAACATCGAGAATATACACAGCTTTGGCGGAAACTTGCTTCGCATGGGTCCTGAGGTCCTTAGAAAATACTCAGCTATTTTCAGTCTAAACTGCGGCTTTCCGTTCCTAAACAAATCTTTTCCGCGATTAAAACATGGTTAGCGACATGCCGAGATCGCTTTGAGTTACCAGAGAAGAGAAAACATTGTGTTCTTGAAAAGTAAGAGTTTTTCTGCATCGGTTGTTTAGGAGAAGAAACGAACAGCCAACATGAAAACACGATCATTCGTTTCCACCAATCTGCTTACACCGTTCAAACATTTCTCCAGTGTCTACAGTCATGGGCTAAAACAAACAAAAACTCGGTAAATCTTCCGTCTTTGACCTCTGCGTTACTCGGTTAGGAAATTGACCAGCGTCGGCATTTTGACTTGAATCCCAGGCAAGGAATACATTCGTCAAAAACTACTCTTAAGGGTAGGGGCGGTTGACTTTTATTGTGGGGACCAGAAATGTAAAATTCACAAAGTGATTTGACGCTTTGCCAGCAAACCGCCCAACCAGGATGAAACTCACGGCAAACCCCGGAAATTCCCAGGAATGTTTAAGCCGGGCGATTCTTAAAGCACTTTGGAGTATTCATCGGCTTTTTTGACTGTGGCGTGCGTTCAGTTGTTATTTCAGATAATCTGGGAAACGACGAACACATGGTTTTTGGATATCAATTGGTTTTGAAAGGCTTTTAAGTCGAGTCAGCTGTGACAAGTCATAAAATGCTGCCTGGGAACTGTACTAGAACAACAAAAAATAAAGTCCTGATAATCATCTGCCGAAAACTAATAATAATAATACTGTCTGATCTGATCGCATCACAACTGCAATGTCGAAAAAGGTACGGAACTCACGCGAAACATTTATTTCAGTGGAACACAAGTTAAATGTTCTCAAAAACAGATTTCACCGAGGTATCCCACATTGTTTAGCACATCTTTTCTTGATTCCCAATTTTTCGAAGTCTCAAAAATCCATAAAAAAAAAAAAAAACGTTTATTCTCTTCGATCACTGGTTCGAGATTCGATTTCTGTGTAAATTCTCCGTGGGAAATTAATTTCTTGTCCATCTTGGTGGGCGTGCAGATCATTAAGTTGTGGTCTGCGACCATCATAACATAACATCCGGGAAACCTCACTTCCAAGGCCAAGTGCAAGGAGTTCTTCGTTCGACACATGACATTTGTTTCCAATCTTCCACAGAACACCGCGTCCGTTTAGGGCAGGCATGTAGGCTAAAACAACAACTGAGAGATCACGAAAGTCATAGTTGAATTTTTAGCTAAACATGTCTTTTACTTTCTAAAAGTGATAAGAAACCCCGGTTAGAAAACGCAATACTGAGCGATAAAGATTGTACAAGAAGTTTAAAACTGCTTCTTGACTAAGCGTTGTTTGAGGATTTCCCTTGGGGGTAGGCGTTGGAAGGGGTAACGTATTACGGTTTGGGGACGGACATCTTTCAAATTCCCAAAATTCTTTGTACACCGGCTTTAATATAATTCTGGCGAGGATAATTTTGATATGAAGGTGGTCAGTGTTTTCCCCGTTTAGCCCTGCGTTGTTCTGTTGACCCTATTTCATGACATAAGAGGCTTCATCTATCGGAAATTAATTACGGTTAGGTTTTAAGGTTAAGTTGCTCTTAAACCTTGTGACCTTAGCTTATATACACTAACAATTGACGTTACTACGGAATTTTCTATTACGAATACGTTACAAATCATATGAGAAACCTAACTAAGGCGAAAATTATTTCCGTCGGAAAAAATAATACTATGGATAAGTCTGTTCACTGTCGGGTGTGTTTTTTAATCTTACAGTTACTAAATCGTGCAGGCACTTTCGTACCTCCACGACCCTGGAAAAAAAAAATTGTTATTTATATATACTATTTTTTGACGAAAAGCGTCTTTGATAAATAAATTGGCGAGTTTGACAGTCCAACTTTCTTTGATTAAACATAATATCAATTAACTCACAAGATATGTTTACATATAAATAACATAAGTTAATAAATACTCAACTCTTTTGTCCATGTTGTGATTTATGAAAATGTTCTCTAGAAAATCTAGTAGCCTGTAAACAGGCTCCGGTTGGAAGGGTCTGACCGCTTTCTCTTATTCTCCGTCGACCAGTCCTCGACT
>Ga0126338_10000761_pt1 | contig 18783 bp, 10 predicted proteins | sample OrbCmetagenome_2_FD_92529 | JGI IMG/M metagenome (GOLD analysis project Ga0126338, IMG submission 92529) | Coral microbial communities from Petempiche,Puerto Morelos, Mexico - Orbicella C C metagenome | ecosystem: Host-associated > Invertebrates > Cnidaria > Coral | place: Petempiche,Puerto... | reverse complement strand
GTAACAGTAACAGTAACAGTAACAGTAACAGTAACAGTAACAGTAACAGTAACAGTAACAGTAACAGTAACAGTAACAGTAACAGTAACAGTAACAGTAACAGTAACAGTAATAGTGATAGTAATAATAATAATAATAATAATGGTCGAGGTTACGTTGTATGAAAAAAAGAGAGCATGAGTAAATATGTCGATAATTAGCAACGTTTGTTTGGAATTTTCCCAACAAAGAGCGCTAACTATCAACATCTTAAGTTGCGCCAGCGTAAGTCGGCTTATGATTATGCTTATGGCGACAGTGAAAACCAGTCTTTGGTCAGCGGTTCTAGATCTCATCCGTCAGTGACATGAATCCATCAACAACTAAATTAAGACTGGCAACTTCACAGTTACATGAAAATGATAGCAAGTCAGTGTACCATTAAGAAACTGTTTCAGCGAAACGTACCTTAGGCAGAGGCAAAACCGGCCGCTCCTTCGTTTTCTTGCCTTCTTTATCTGTTTTGCCTTCCGTTGCTTTGTCGCCTTCCTTTGCTTGTTCACTTTGACTTTCACTCTCTCCTTCCTTTGCTTTTTCGCCTTGATTTTCGTTCTCGCGCTCCTTGTCTTTCTCACCTTCATTTTCATTTTCCCCTTCCTTCTCATTCTCGCCTTCCTTGTTCTTATCGCTGTCCTGGTCTTTCTCGCCTTCTCCTTCTTTTTCCTCCTCCTCAAGTACATCAGGAGTAAACGAGTACAGTTCACGGAGATCCGCTGCCGTGAAGTGCCGCTCAATCTGCTGTTGATCCACCACACGGCCTGACATGGAGAGCTTTGTCACCTGTAGCGGTAGTATTTGCACATCAACACACAAACACTGGTACATAAAACTCAAGACACCCTGTCGATCAAAATGAATAGCGAACAAACCATACTAAAAAACAGACGAACTCTACACCGAATGAATAAATTGAATCATTGTCATATGAGGAATAACGTTTGTTCGTTTTGGTCCGTCTGCCTGTACTACAATCGCTAAACACTACTTATTAACCGAGAGTGAGGTCTTAACGGGGAATTCTCGAGACCTTGCCGTATTGACCGAGCGATAGCGAGGTCAATACAGCAAGATTTTCTCGTAAAGACCGAACGTTCGAGGTTCATAAGTTGTTTATTATATGGCTTTTTGCTTTGTTTTTGCAGGCCCGTAATCGGCCCGGGGGAATTATGGGAAAATAATGCCCTAGAATTAGCCAATCAGAGCGCGTGTTATATCGGCTACAAATACAAGCCATATAATAAAATTACTTATTCAATTTCCACAGACTGATACTAATGTTGTGGAGTCCATACACTTAGTTAACTACTAACCTGTCTATCATAGATTTTCTCCTCCATTGTTCCCTGTTGACAAACAGGAAAAAAAAAAATAATGTCGATCAACTTACTAGTTGGTGGGTACTGAATTTTATCAAATACAGGCAATATTCAAGTAAAAGCAACCTGCTGGAGTAACGCATTCACAATGAAGTTCTCCATCCCTCTCATAGGCCAGTTTCAATATTTTAAAATTCTAATGTGGCTCCGAGGCTCAGGCGATGAAAAATATATTTTTTGTTTTATTCCCCTAAGCCTCAGAGCTAAGTATGAATTTTAATATATCGAATTCTCTAATTCTGCTATATAAAACTGAAATAGCAGAAACGGAATGCAGGAAAGTATTGAAAATACTTTTGACCTACAATGAGGGTTGTTAAAGGTGCTCAGCCACGGTACTGATTTTGGCCACGTACAAAAGTAAAACCTAAAAATAGTATTTTACTAAGACATAAAACTACCAAAGAGATAGTAATAAACTATTAAGGAACAAGGATGGTTAAGGATGGAGAACATTGACACAGATTGCAAACGACGAACTTGAATTTAGGCTAAATTTTTCGAGATGTGCAAACCTTGACGAAGCTCCTTTATGCTTTGACATTGACTTATCAGCCAGACGATTGCACAGAGAAGACTGGGCAACAAATAGATGAATATTGACTCGTTGTTACTGAAGTTGATGTTTAGTGATCACGTTGCTTACCTGTGCGATAAGTCTGTACACGTACACAGCTTTAGTCTGTCCAAAGCGATAGACTCTGAAGATGGACTGTACATCATGAGAAGGGTTCCAAGACACGTCAAACACAACCACTCGATTGGCTGCCACAAGATTGATCCCCAGGCCACCAGCCTTAGTCGAGATGAGAAACAAACGAGCACTGAAAGAAACCAAACACAAGTCAAGTGATAAAAACACCTTGGCATTACCTCAGCTTTCATCGGTTTTCCTACATACTTTCCTCGCGATCGTCATTTCATAAACGGAAAACACTTAGATAAACAACTCTCTTTTTCTAAACATGTTGGTTAGAGACCAAATACAGTTATTTAACACAGTTTTCCATTTTGTTTCAGTTCTCCAACAAGACGTTCTATTATATTTCAAAACAGAAACACGATCCCAAATGAAATAAAAAATCTTTTTATGAACACTTTCCTCTTGACCAACATTTCAGAAACGGAAGACATTTGACTACAATGTAAGTATCTGTTTTAATGTGCAATGCTGGTGACAAACTGAATGCGGTTATTTAATGCAGTACAAACGTGCTTTGCACTTACCAATTTTCTGTTCAGTTTATAAAGTCAGTACTCGCTAACCTAAAAATCGCTTACACGTTTCACTCAGAGGACGTTACTAAGCCAAAAATCGACTAAAATCGAGGAAATCGCTAACTGGAAATGACAATACGTAGACACTAAATTGTGTGTGAAACATACCAGATCACCAAATGAACTTGTCGCTACCTGTAAAAACATCAAGGCAGTACTCACGTTTTGTTGTCCTCGTCGTTAAAGATGTCGGCCCATCGCTGCCTCATGTTCACACTTGTGGAGCCATCCATACGAAAGTAGTCACAGCCTCGGCACCAGTTCTCTCTATCGCCACCAATTTCCCCGCCACCCAGCATCTTCTCTATCAGATCAAGCGTGACAAGACTCTGGCTGAACACTAACACCTTATCATGCACAGCTTCAGCGTCAGCCAGGACTTCCATCAGGAGCACAAGCTTGCCGCTAAGCTCCACGTTGTACTCGTCGTCTTCTTGCATAAACTCGTCGTACCACTCTTTCTCCTCCTCGATCTCCACGTCAGAGCCATCCTTGAATGATGTCCCGGAACGTGTGCTACCGTACACACTGCCGTTCGTTTCGCTGTTGCCCTTGCTTGTAGACGCTTTAGCATCATTTATCACTATGGCATCCTTCTTGTTGTTGTGCTTGCTAGAGTGAGGCTGCTCGCGGTCGTCTTGTCGAGAGGTACTAGCACCATCGTTGATGGTCACCACGGTGATGTCCTCGCCATCAATATTCACTGTGGAGGAGCTGGCCTTGTTTGATGCCGAATCTGCATTTCGTGCGGCGGATGTCTTCCTCCTGGAAGACTGCGGGAGAACTTCATCCTCGCTCTCCTCATCCTCCTCATCATCATCACTGTTGTCCTCATCTGAACTCGAGTCTCTCTTCCCTCTTCTGCCGCCATGCTTCTTCCTTCTTCTTTCCTTCTCACTTTCCGATGACGACTGATCCTCCTCCTCGTCCTCCTCTGATGAAGTTGATTTCAAGCTTTCCTCTTCCTCGTCTTCTTCTTCCTCCTCGTCGGTGTGCACCACAAAGTCGTCCATGCTGTCAGAGTCGACGAACTTCTCTGGTCGTCTGAGGGCTTCAAGCTTCAGGCACCAGGGATGAGTCCAAATGCGCATTAGAGCTTGGTAATCCGAGAAAAGTGAAACACCTGAATGGAAGACAAATCAAATCAGCCGTTACATCGCGTCAGTGATGAACTCTTGTAAGAAATGTTCCCTTACGACCTACTTTAGGGTTAAAATGCTTTGACTGATCGGAGAGAGTTCACCTTTCGTGCTCAATTCACGTCCTATCGTCCCAATTGTTGATCCAAAAGCCCTCAAACAAAACCCGGGCTGTGCTTTAGAAACGCCTGGGTAACAAAGCGACTAACTTTTGCCTTTGGGCGACTGGAAAAGCTAAACTTTTTCATATAAGCTTTAAAAGTTCTGGGCACCCAGGACTTCATGGTTAGCAACCTTAGGGCTCCTTTTAATTTTTCTCAGACCACAGCCTTGGGTTTTTGAAACCCCACATGTTTACTTCATAACCTTATCAGTTTTTAGAGACCTGTGAAATTTCCATTGTTCCTATACTTTTCCAAACTTCCTTACAAATATATCAAACAATCGTGTTTTTCTGAGAAAAGAACATCCCTTTCTGAACTAATTTTCCTCACCCCTCTTGCAGACGTCTCCTTCTGGGAACACAAACGTCTTGAGGTAATGTTCGTACAGTTTCCTCTGTGATGCTGACAGTCGAACTTTGATCACGTACTCGTGTTTACGAGGAAGAAAAGGTACCAGTGCTGAGTAATCTTTTCTCTGTCAACATAATGACAAAGGTCAAGTCAGTACAAAAGTCAAAATATACATCAAAACTGGTAGAGTTCTTGTCTAATATCATGTACTACATTTTTGTATATCTTTTACATTTCTGTTCTTATGTAAAGATATGCATTTTTTTCCTTCTGTGTAATAACAGTGTGTGGCGTGGTCACGTGGGTTAAGAACACAAAAAAACAATAGACCAAAAACCTAATAAGCGAGTAAAACTGACAGACTGACTGAATCATTGGTCGAGGGATCATCTAGACACCCAAACTGACGGACATACGGCCGAGCGAACAGATAATATCACCTCATCAAGGACTTCCGCGAAAAAAACATTCGATTTTCACAAAACAAAACTCTAAGTTTTTTTTCTTTTAAAACCATTCAGATTTGCAGCCATTTAAGCTCACCATGCGCCTTAGTATTCTTGCAGTTTTTCGTCATAACAAAAAAGTTGTGACTATATTCAAGCAAAGCGTGAGAAATTCCTTCGAATTTTGCAACAAACTCGGATTAGAGCCAGAAAGATGCGTCATAGTGATAACAAAATACTGACACTTTTTACTTTCCTTTCTTCTTTCTTGTACACTATAACACGCAGTGACAACTCAAGTCTAGGCCAAGCGAGCTTGTCAGCCTTTTCAATAAACTAATTATTAGCAACGCAAAAATAAACTATTCTTTTGTTCAAAGCTCCCAAAACCCCGCTTAATTCCTGTAGTTTATTTGTAGATAAAACGTATGAGCACTTTAACAGCGGCACTAACATAAAAGTTTGGAGGTCTGCACCGTGAACTGGAGGAATGGAGGTCTTTTCTTTTGTTTTTCACTGATCTGCTACTCACCTGAACACACCCCGCCAGCATCTTGTGAAGCACATGACATCGCTGCTTCATCAGCTGAACATCAAGTTCGGTTGAGTCAGCACATTGGCCGTTTTGGATTGGATTCACAAACGTGTTGGTAAACTCTTTGCGTGTACCAAGGAGATTCGGTTTCACAAAACTCACCATACAGTGATCTGCAAATGTACAAAGTAAAATCTATATCAACATGACACGAGTGTAGGGGGTAAGGGGGCTTTGTGTGCACCTTGAAGGAAAGGTAAATGTAGAATATGCTTGATTACCCGCCACTGTTTGAGAAAGGAGCCGGCAGTCGAGTTGCTCAAAAGCAGTGTACGCTAACCCAGGATTAAAGTTAATTGGAGAATTAATTTCTTTTGTATAAACATGTTTTCCACTGCAATGTTTTGTGTAGTTTGAGATTATTTGAACTCAAAAGTGAAGGACAAACAATACAAAAAGAAAACGTCAACGAGAAGTTACATAACTGAAATCAAAATTCTCGCTAATCCTGGGTTAGCTTAATCGACTTTGAACAACCTGGCAAGACCAGACTCGAGGAGGTGCAGAAATCAACCGCACCTAGCATGAAGAAAGACAAAAGGATTCATTTTCTGAAATAACAGAATATTTTAACCCTGAGATACATACATTCAATTAGATTGTTCTGTAAAGGAGTACCAGTCAATGCAATACGTCTTTTAGTCTTGATGCCATTGAGTGCTTTGGAAATAGCACTGCCATCATTGCGCAGGATATGGCCTTCGTCACAGATCACTAAATCAGGACCTATCATGTTATGATAGCAAAACATCATTTTAGTAATGGTGTAGATCGGTTTTCAATTGAGTGTTGAAAGCAATCGGGCAATCACTTTGGTTTTGGTCTTGGTTTTACTACGGTTTAAGATTGGCTGAGTAGACTACTTTATAAGTAATTGGTAAAGGTTTTCGTTTTACGACATTCATTTGAAAACCACTCTAGTATAAATCTATAAATTGCTGATACCTGAATTTCAGTTGAGGTACTTTCACCACTAATGTTGATGATTGATGCAATATATCAAACATGAAAGACCGTGTTTGACCACATTTCTAAACAACGAGAGGTGAGTTGAAAATATGACGCACAGCGGAGTATTTTTGACGAACTTTGAGGTGTTTGGAAATGTGGTCAAACACTGTCTTGCCTACTTGGTATATCTGCTCAATCAAAACTAAAACTAAGGAGAAAACGGAGAAATAAAATTGTAAAAATCTATGCTAATTAAGATCAGAATATCCAATTACCGTCACGGACATGATTTCTCTTATTTAAACTTGATGAATTATTAATGAGAATCTAGTACGTCAAGAGATGAGAACTGTACAGCATCAACTGAAGTAGTTCTTTCCAGGCAATTGTAAGATGTAACTTCAGGCTAAAGTTGAGACCACTTTTGTGAGTTACAAAAACAAAAAGAAAGTAATTGGGGGTAGCGGGAAGGACACAGAATCAGGAACAGTTTTTCAGTCAAAATCCTCTCCTCCCTTGAGATCTAGAGCGCCAGGTGACACACATTGCAAATGTATCAAATTTTTCTGGCAACATAAATATCAAATTGCGACTCAAATTTTCATTGTTTCCCCTTTACAGCACTTAAATCTGTAACTTTCATTGATTTTGCAAAACTCTTTTAGACTGAAATTATCTCTACCTGGATCAACAAGAGCTTCCTGGAATATTTTCTTCTGAGTTTTACTTCTGACTCGATAGCATTGTGACAGATTACGGTACAATGAATAACCCATGACCATCACACCACCATACCGCAGCCAGTGTTTGAGCATGTCTGACCGCCGCCAGTTGTTAGCACCAGCTTCCTGGAGGATATAGACCTGTGGAGTGAGCATAAGAAGATTTGAAAACAACCTTGGATCGTCAGTAGCGTTAAGAATTCTATTCAGCTGCTTAGCTGGGAAACATGATTCTTTTTAGGACCTATAAAGGGGTGGGAAAGGACGGGGAAATCAGCAAGAGAAAATCAGTAAAGATGTACTTTACATGTACGTGTAGGCAGGTGTTTTTTCATATTTAAGGGCCAGGCATCAGGCAAATTGACTGGCTGTGGGGATGATTTTGCCTGCCTGGTTTGACCATCCAGAGGACAATCTTACTCACAAAATTGCTCCTGCTGACAACGTTCATGAAAACCCTGCATGTAGGAAACCGTTCAACACCACTCATGTTAAATCCTACATCTCTAAAGCAATTAACATTATTTTAGAAATAATTGTAACTAAGGAATAAATAAAAACATGAAGTTTCTTCAAAACAACAATTTCTCTGTTTACAAATCCTTGTTTATGTTTGAAACAATCGGAGAGCAGGGCTAGACTTTCAGGAAAAAACCTTGGACCCAGCTGGCCCCTAGTTTTCAGATTTAGCCACTTACGCAAGTATTTCAGTGAAAGGGTGAAAAATTAGTCGCCAGTGAACAAATGTGGTCATATTGGTGACCCCAGTGGTTGCAACATCAAGCTCTGGAGAGAGGTATGCAGGGAGTTTATTAAAGAGGTTTTTAAAGGCCAGGAGTAGGGGTGTAATTTTATATACTTCTTTAGTCAGGAGGTAATTACATGGTAATTCTCCCTCTTGATCATGAAATCTTATGAGCCAAAAACACAGCTTATCCTCAAAGTCTTGCTGTCAGCATGATCTTCACTAGTGCAAAAGTACTGACCCACATTCAGAGGAATGTACAATGCAGAGATCTATTGCAATCTAGTTTAATTCATAAGGCTGATCTTGAGGAAAAAGTGAAAATATATTGCACAGCTTACAGCATGAATGTCAAAACAACTTAGTTTTACCTCCAGCCTGTCATCCACAGCAAGCCACTTTTCAAACTCCACTTGCCAGTTTAGAACAGTGTTGAGTGGAGCTACAACAAGCACACACCGCATGTTGATATCCTTGTGTGTCATGAGGGTGTGGACGAGAGCAACGACCTGAAAAAGACATGCTTGTTTCAAACATACAAAGAAAGTATCAAATGTGTCAGTGAGAACGTTACATTGCAAAGTGAAAAACTATGTTCAAATTTGCATTTGAAAGGGACGTGGCATCTAAAATTTTTCAGTTAATGTCACAAGGTTAACCATTAAAACAGTCATGATAAAAAATACAAGTCATAGACCAGTTCCACAGTCATTGAATGAGCATAACAAGTTTCTGAGGATAAATTTTTAAAAGTTCTCAAATACCAGGAACTTGAAAAGTTCCTGGTATTTGAACAACACCAGTTTTCAACAACACCAGTTGTTGAAAGGTGGATAATGCTATCCACTGTATAAATGACCATCCAGCTGATAATGCGGTGCAGTTTGTTAACTCTTACCCACTGGATAGTGATTTAGCTAGTGGACATCATTATCCAGTCTTCGAACAACTGGGGCCAGAATGTTTCATAAGAAGTGCATGTGAGCTTACTAACTATTAGGAATTTTGCACATGTGTATAAAAGAGTTGGGAGGGCTAGCTCTTGCATAAAAGGAAGCTACTGTAACTAGGAATACACTGTACCTGTAGTGTCTTGCCAAGTCCCATACAGTGCGCCAGTATACATCCACCACCAGGTTCCTCCTTCTTCCATGAACTGAGTGACTCAATCACACAGTCATACATGAATTGAATTCCTTTACACTGGTGTGGTTTGAGGTGCTGTAGAAGGTCCTCCTTTACCTCCACAAGGGGCTCCTTAGTGCTTGAGTCAGACTCCAGCACAAGCTTGCTCACCTTGGCAGATTCACCAGGCATGTCATCCAGTTCGTTATTACGAGTCCTTTCTAAAAGGCGTTTTCGTCTCTCCTCCTCAAGTCTTCTTGCTTTTCGTGTTTCCTCTGCAAGCTTACCATCTTCAAGAAGTTTGCGGATTTTCTTGCGACCTTTCCGTTTTGATGGACTTACGTCCTCTTCTCCATCTTCCTCAACCTCTTCCTCATCCTCATCATCATCATTTTTTTCCGATTCATCACTATCTTTCTCGATAAAATGTTTCTTCTGTCTTTTCTGTTTACCTTTTGCCTTCTGTTTCTTCTTTGTTTTGTTATCATCCGATTCAGAGCCAGTCTTTTCAGCTCTACGTCTTAATCTGCCTCTCTTTTTCCTGCCTATCTCTTCTTCTGAATCGTCATCATTTCCTGATTCCACCTTTTCCTTTTTGTTTTGTCGCTTCTTTTTCTTTTTGGCAGGGACATCACTGTCAGAGTTTTCCTCTGTTGATTTTGATTCATCCTCTGAGGAAGTTACCTTGCGAGGACGTTTTCTGGTTTGTTTCTGAATAATGTTCACCTTTCTCGAGCGTGTCTTCCTTGCTGCTTTATCACTCTCCTCCGCAGACTGTTCTTCAGACTCTGAAAGAGCTTTTTTCTTTCCTTTGCCCCTTTTCAGCTTCTTTACCTCTCTCTTTGCCTGACTGCCTTTTCCTTTCACCATAGAAATAAAGTTTGCAAAATTTGAATCAGAATCAGAATTCTCTGAATTCTGATCAACATGTTCATCCTTGCTCCTTGATTTTCTGGCAGTTTTTGAGCTTAACTTGGTGTTTTTATCTTCACCTTCAAAATCTGACCCACTTGACGAATCTTTACTAGTTCTTTTCTTCTTTCCTTGGCCTTTCTTCCCTTCACTACTGAATTGAATTTTTATTTTAGTTCCATCATTCACTTGTCGCTTCTTTTGCTTACCTTTCCCTTTAGAGGGTTTGCTAACTTGTGTATCATCACTATCACTGTCATCGTCAATCACTAAAACAACCTCTTTTATAGAACCACTTTTCTTGCCATTTTTTCCCTTAGAACCTTTGGTCTTCGACTTCTTTTCATTTTTCTGATCTGAGTTGTCATCTTCAACGTTAGAATCACTTTCAACAACCTCTGGCAAAGTCTTCTTGGATGGACTCTCAGCAGGCGATAAAGCTCCATCAGAGTTCACGCCTATATTTTCAGTTAAACTACTAAGTCTGTTGCGCCGTTCCTTTTGGCTTGGAGTCTCCACAAGAGAAGGTCCCTTTTTGGTTTTGAAAAGCGTCTTTTGAGCTTTGCGCGTTTCCAGAATGTTCATAATTCGATTGTTTGCTTTTATGAGCTTTGATAAAGGTTTGGAATTACAACAGAAGCATAGCCATTCTGTGTCACCTGGTGCATTCACAATTTCCTTGAGCACTGACTTGCCAAAGTTACGCTTTATACAAGGTTTACAAAATGCCTTCTCACAGTTGTCACAGCAGAGAAGTGATCCTCCGTCCCCACACCACCGGCACTGTTCTTCTACTCCAAGTTCATCACGGGTAAAAGGGCCGGAATTGTAATACTGACTGCATTTCTACATAAACAATGGAAACAAACAAAAAATAAAACAAAATTCAACAAATTAAGTCCAAGAAATTCCAAATTAATTACAAAGTACCATACTTTAAGAGGTCAAGGTGTTATCACAGCCTTCCCTTATGGCTTAAAAAAGTACAGGAAAGCCATTTGAGGCCACCATTTGAGAAGAGATACTGAAGAACAAAATAATTTACACACTAACATATTGCCAACAGACAAGGCTTAATGCTGGTTTCTCTAGCATAAAAAGGCAGCTAAGAATGTTACAACGACTTCCCATCAATGTCATGATGCTAGTCAAAATAGGTTCCATCTTCTCTTCTCCTATACCACACCTCCCCTGCCCTTAAACATTTCTGTTATGTTTCTAAGGCGCCCTGTGAGAGTGCAGAATTTTGCCTAAAACTATAAACCAACCACTCTGGTCAGATCTCAAGCCTAGCTTGCTTTAAATGGGATTAAGCTGTCATGCTTCCTTAACTTCAATAAGAACATAATCAAACCCAGGATTAAAACTTGAGGTATAATTTTTCTTGTACAGCTGTATATTAATGCTTATGTTTGCATAGTTTGAAATTATTCAAACTCAAAACTGAAGGGCAAACAATGTAAACAGAAAACCTCACCAAAAAGTTACAAGACTGAAATCAAAATTCTTGCTAATCCCAAGTTAGCTCAACTGGGCTTTGAACAACCTGGACCAGGAGAATACTGAATTTTGACAATTTTAACAACAATCTAGATTACAATGCACAGACACTTACTTTACAGATCAAGACATTCAAATTCGGGTGTGTGCAGATAGTTCCATGTGCAGGATTCACATTTCTTCCACAAGCTGTGCACTGTATTCTTCTTGGCAATTCTACAAGTGAAATGCAACATTTTTTTTCCCATCTTTATTTTACAATACTGAATAGATGTAAATTTTAAAATTCTGTAAATAGTGCACAATAAATTGAAACTGAATTGAACTGAATTGAATTGAAATTATTGGACAGGGGTACATGTAAAAAAAGTATTGTGATTTGTTAATACATGTAGCTGGCAATCAATATTATTATTTGCCAATGCTAAAGGCAAAGGTACAGTAATGTACTTGTATATTATGATAATCAGGGCTGTCAATAAGGGCCGTAAACCATAGCACCTGTTACAGCTGAGCATGCTTGATGTGCCCTTGTTGTTATGGGTCAATTTACCTGTAGTTGATACAATAACAACCCAAAAAGATAAGTTTGTTGCAGGGGTGAAGATCAAGGCTACTGATAGATCAAACCTTAATGATAGCCCAGATTATATGATAGAATTGTATAGGAACTGTTTTAAAATCTTTTATCTTTCTGTTGGTTTGAATTTACATCACTTTGCCTCCGGTGTGTTCATTTATTGATTTGCTTCTATTTTAATAGTCTCAATATAATTCATACACCCTCAGTAGCTTGTGGACCCTACAGCTCATCTCTTTTTGTTAGAGTTTCTGTACAGTCTACTAATAGTGACTTAACGACCATCGATAATGTGACCAGGAGTTACAAAGATGGTTGTTCTGCTTACTTCTACCAAGTACCCCACCCTCGGACCCCTTCACAAACCTCATCGACTCTCAAGAGTGGTGTAGTGTTAAGATTACTGTAACATCTCACTGACTCTCCAGAGTGGAGACAATATGTTTGAATAATAATTATGTAACCCCCACTATCTTACCATCAGCATCTGAACTTTCAGAAAGGAGCTTCTTCTTTTTCGTATTACTGCTTTCCTCTGTCTGTTTCTCCACCTCCTCACTGATGTTGTAGCCAAGCATCTTTTGAAGTCCTTCTAAGGAATTCTCATAGTTTTCTCCCGGTTCTTGCTTCACCAGTGGTACAGAGTCTGATGGCACCTCCTTGCTGTTGCAACCCTCTCCATTACAAGACACTTCTTGTTCATCATCCACTACCATACCATTCTCAGTGGTACATGTTTCACCAACTGTGTCTACTCCTTCGCGTGTTGCTTGGGGATCTGCTTCATTGTCAGAGCCTTTTAATGTTGACTTCTGTTTTACTTTCCTGTGCAATTTCCTGTAATACCAACAAGTCTGCGTCAACTTAGAAATTACTAATTATAAGTTTAAACACAACTGTATTGAAAATTAATAATAAAGCTTGGCAACTGCTGGTGGACATAAATCAAGATTTCTCTTCAAGGATAGGGCCAAACTAAAAACGTGGAAAAGTACATGTAAAACGACTTCACTTGTGCAAGTGGGTCAATCAGGTTGGCACAAGTTTATTTCCTTTGCTTGCCTGAAGTAACTAGGAGTATATGTGCTTCTACTCTCTCCTTGTTGGAATGTTAGGACATGCAGGAGACCTCCCAGAATCTTTTCACCACAATTAGCTTGCACACATGTATAGAGATAGGCCCAATGACAGCCTTTTAGCCAGAATTTGAAAAGTGGCCGTCCAAAATATGCTACATAGGGCCTGCTTAAATGAGCAATTTATGAGGCAACATATGAAAAATGAAATAATTTTCTATAGAAAGTGGTCATCCACAGGGCGCCTGGACACTTATCTGGCTAAAAGCCTGCACTATGAATGCATTGCAGTGACCCAAGCCAGGGGTCACCGCAATGGGAATGGGAGTCCAGTGCACTAACTATAAGGTTACCATAACTTAATAGGAATTCTGTATGCGTTAACCCACAATGAAAGAAGCATACAGCTCATGTCATTTTGGCCCCTCAAGCCTTATTTTCTGTCAAAAAGAAGGACGCCAGCATTGGGAAGAACTTAGACTGGACTCATCGCTCATCCGGTATTCCAAGCACTACCCACTCCTTGTTTCAAGTACTTTATGTCCTTAAAGAGCACCTGAATTTAATTGTAGGTATTACAGTTAAGACATGTGTATTTAGATGTGTATTTAGATAACAATTTCAGGTTCTAAGATTGCTCCTGCTTTGACAAAAGTCTTTTCATTTTGGATGAGGGTATTCCAGATTGTGCTGTCTCCTTACCGTCTTGATGACCCTGGAAGTGACTCGGGTTTTTCATCAGCTGTGACATTTTCTTTTTCTGCCTCCTTCTGCAAGTGGTAATTACACAAAGAATTAAATGAGCTCAGTCACGGTATTTTGAGTTATTTTGGCCACAGACAAAGTTACCTTCAAATGGTAGGAAACCTGAAAATAACAGTTTAATAAGATAGAAAAACACCAGAGATAATAAACCATGATGGAACAAGGATGGCTAAGGATGGAGAAGATTGACACAGATAACAAACGACCAATTTGAAAAATTGAGGCTTAACTTTTCAATATGTGCAAACCGTGATGTAGATCCTTTGAAGGAGTATGTGGACCAAATATATGCTTGATACTTTAAATCTACTGTATTTAGATGTAACAGTACATTAATAGGATAAGCTACTGTACATTCAAGGCAGTTATTCATTTATGTGAGGGAAGTCAATTTGTAGGCATTGAGAATGACACACCTGGGTCTTTGAAAGCCTTTTTCAACAGGTTTTTTTTTTCAGGGGGAAGGGGGTAGGGAAGGGGGATTTTGCATTTCAAAATGCTAGGGCTTGTACCTTTGTAATTGAGTTAAAGTCTTAAAACTTCTTAAAAAATTCTAGAAACATAGATTAGAGCTGGGAGCCAATTGAGATTTTGTACCAAATCATCAGAAATAATCAGGTTGTCCAAACTGATCAATCGTTGATTGTTTAAAAAATAAAGAAGCCTAAGCCATGTATTACACTGTGATAAAACACAACAGACATTTGAAAACACATGGGAAATGTAGAAAACACGAGCTGCAGGCGAGCGCTTTCTACATTTCTAGAGTGTTCTCAAATGGCCGGAGTGTTTTATCACAGTGTAATGTATGGCTTAGGCTTCTTCATTTGCTTTGTGATATAGATTGTACAAGCCGTGAGTAGAAACAAAAAAGCACACAGATTGATGAACTGACGCAATTTAATACCACTAAAGTGCTATATGCTTTGTCAAAACTTTCTGCTGCTTCACAGAGAACTCCACAACAAATTTCTTCAAAGAAAATGTTTTTCACCATCTCTAACAAAAATGTTGACTAGAGGTAATGTGGCAAAAAACAATAAAACATCAATCAGAGGGCACGCAGGGACCTATCTATATTATAAAGTTAGATAAGACTGTTGATAAGTACTCCACGTATTTCCTCAGTAGCAGGACTTTCTCTCATATCATGAAAACCAAGATATTTCGGCAACTTAGATATAGCATTTCAAAGATACTTGCATACCTTGTTAAACATCCACCATATAACCACATATAAATGGCAAATTCACAGAATTAATTAGATGAAACCATATACTTCATTTAATAAAAGCAGCCAAACAAAAGAGGCTATTGATCTGAAAGGTCTTAGGATATAAATTTAACATTTTTACGTTTGAGGATAAAAACTTTAACTAGGGAATCCTTTCAGTTATTTGGATTTTTGAACTTGATGATGTCATGTAAAACCATCTGTAAGGAGCTTCATTAGAAAGATTTTGCATTTTATGATTGGTGTGGGAGAAGGTATTTTCTGGCGGACTTACAATTTCAGCCATGTTTTATGGCCTATTGCATAGAAAATACAGTGTCACAGTTTTTTTGTTAACTAGCACATATTCTGTCAGCACTTAAGTCAAGAAAGTTTGAATGATCAGTACCCATTTTGATAGCAATGCTATGACAGCTCCTTGTCAATTAAATTCCTAAAAGTTCTAAGAGAAAACTATAATTTTCTATGTGATGTTGGGAGGAGCATTGATCTAAAGAACTTTTGTCAGAAAACTATGCTAGTCTACCAAATCATGTGATGTATAAAATGTTGATAACGTGGCACAGCCAAATGTCCCTAGTGATTTCATTTTAATTAGCACTGTGAAAAATTCTCGGGTGTCGCAGTCTATACGATTGGAAACAGTAATACATGTCACCTTACATGGAATCAAATGCCTTGATCTAGGAAAAAAAAAAGTTCATAATTAAAGCTGTTCAGTTTTATTATTTTGAAATTTATGGTCTTACCAATGACCAGTTATTTTGTGTTCAGGCAACCTGCAACATTATCTTCTTTTTTTAAGTTACACCACCAAGGAGAGGAACATACCAGAATGCTCAAAAATTAAAAATGAGATCAACAGTACTTATGTCTTAATCAAGACTAAATCATACAGTTATTTGCCAGATTTTGCCATGTACTCAAAACGAGTATTGTAGAACAAAGTTAAGAAAATGACAAGTAACAAAAAAATTCTGGTTGGTAAACTATAAAGCTTTGAGTATTCCACCTAAAAGGTAAGCTAGTTAATAGATCTCTTCCTGTGTTTATTTTTGAATTAAAAGTGATAGCACAAAAGATACCATACACCTGCAACCTAAGCGCTTTTCCCATTCATGAAAATACACGAACTAGACACAACACATATTGAATTGGAACAGAATGTTCAAAAGTTCGCCGAGTACATGCATACAGTACAAATAGAGCAAATGTTAACCTTAGTCACACCGGGTTCACAATCGGATGAAATAACGCAATTAAGTCAACGTCACAACGATCAAAGTTCCCTTGCTAGGGTATTAACCGTGAAATTAAGCGAGGGTAAATACATGCCTTATATGTAAATTGCCGGCCTGCATAAGACAATTGTCACAAAATCAACCCACCATCACACATGTGAGCACACAAATAAAGCCGAAAAAATTCACGCAATAGCGGTTAGAACAAACATTTTACCTGATTTTCTCCGTCTTGCAAACTTTCTTTTTCCAAAGGGGTCGCCTTATGCAGTTTAATGATTATGGAGTCGAGCTTTCGTCTGCAGGGAAAAACAAGATTGAATCGATGGCGGCAAAAATTGAACTTCGAATGTCACGACATATAGACATAAACTACCAGTTACCACAAACACGATACCTACAGTGAAAAAAAAGAAGCAAGCAATACTAACCTTTTTGTCCTCACTTTTTCTTCATCGGGCATTTTCCGAGTCTTTCAAAAGGTAAAGGTTTCTATTTTACGATCACTAACATGACAGTCGTTTTTCTCTCTTTTCGCGCCACCCTGGGCGGCCAAGCCTTCTTCTTTAACCTATCCCAGCATGCTCCGTAAAGCACGTGCCATCTGTAAAAATAAGGGGGCACTGCATGATTGTTACCATGGTAACCTTACGTCACTTCCGGTTAAATAAGTAACAAAGCTTTTATTTCACTTTCAACACGAACGAACTTCATTCTTGAAACTTACGTTTTTATACAAACCGATGGTGAAAATCGTATTTTGATAACGTTGTTGGTACCAAGTGCTCACATTCATTTCGATTCATTACATTGTTAACCACGCACTTGTTTAAGGAGCTCAGTCACGGTATTTTGAGTTATTTTGGCTGCGTACAGAATTACCTTTAAATAGAAAAAACCTGAAAATAGTTATTTATTGAGATGGAAAAACACCAAAGAGATGATGAGAGACCATAGAGATTCAAGGATGGAAAAGATTGACACGGATTACAAGCGACGAACTTGAACAATTTAGTCTAAACTTTTCAAAATGCGCAAACCGTGAAGTAGTTCCTTGAACGTCCCACAATTAATGAATACATTCTAGCAATTCTAGTCAGTGAAGAATGGTTTCGGAGATTCAATTCTCTGATTATAACATCGAGTTTTGAGAGGGTCGCAGATACTACGCTAACGCTTGGGACAGTAGATCTGGTATCTGAACCAATCTGGTTAGCACAGAAATGTGATTCTGTCCTGTCGAATCCAACTGTAGCAGTGAGAGATGTAAAAGCGGCTATACATTCTACGTTATGGTGGCGAATTATCATCACTAAAGTTGCGCAGTATAACTGGAAAATGAAAGTTCACGGACCTAAGCATTCAAGTGAGCATGACTAACGGAATAGACAGCTACAAGCCAGGTCGTTGAGTGAACAAAGGGGAACAAGGGAGGGGAGGGGGGGGGCACTATGCGGAACTGTTGCTTTTACGATACAATTGTATAAAGGCGCAGAAGACGACTGGAAAGAAATTTCGTAACAGACGCCTTGGGACTAGTCAAAAGAATATGGGCTTCACGTTTTGTATTATTATTGTCTTAATTCAAAATTTGATATCCTGGATAAACCAGGTTCTAAGTTAAATAAAGAAAAAGAGCAACAAAGGGCGCTTTTCACCCGACGTTTACTAGCCGTATTATATATATGGAAATAAAACGCTAGCCATATTAAAATTACGCTCAGAGATCAGGACACACAAGACTAATAACAGTTTCCATTTCTTGTCCCACACAAAAACGTATATCTGTAGTCTGTGTCAAATAGAAAGAAAAGCAGAAATGTCTTCCCAAATATTCAAATCCAGTGTATCTGGGGACGTCCTGAACTCGACGCTCTTAATTAACGATTCTCTTTCGGCAAAACGACTGTAAAGTTCTTTCTTTGTTACATCGGCAATGACCGAGGGGCCAGTTACAAGATGTTCAAAATGACTGATGAGACTTGCAAAGGAAAGATGTTGCTTTGCCTTGTCTTGAAGTTTTAGCGTGTGGTCCTGGAAGATGAACCTGTCAAAGAACGACAATTGAACAAAAAGCATGTTAATATGCTATTCACCTGACTACGGAAACTCATACAATGGACTGATTCAAGCCGTTTCCACATTTTCAATACAAATTCGAATGTTACTTTGGTTTGCACTGATGATCAGCTGGACCACTGAATGTTTTCAACAAGTCTTCATTACTTCCTAACAAATTATTCACTCAGCCAATCAGACGCGGAGGGTTCGACTGCGCTCGTTAGTGTCCCACGCAACGCTTCCTGCGCTTTTCACCAATTTCCTTTTTCTTGAATTTTTAGTAAAGCTGTTGATGCGTCTCCATTTGTTCGATTTTTACAATTGCCCGCGAACTCAGGAGCAGGAACTTCTCTTTTTGAGAAATCATAAAGCTTATTATCTGGGCCCGTCCACACTATGCCGGAAAAATTTGACAACGGCGTTTTCACTCTGAAAACGCATCAAATGTTTCCGTCCACAATACGCCGGAGGAATTTTGGATTT
>Ga0126338_10000760_pt1 | contig 18792 bp, 6 predicted proteins | sample OrbCmetagenome_2_FD_92529 | JGI IMG/M metagenome (GOLD analysis project Ga0126338, IMG submission 92529) | Coral microbial communities from Petempiche,Puerto Morelos, Mexico - Orbicella C C metagenome | ecosystem: Host-associated > Invertebrates > Cnidaria > Coral | place: Petempiche,Puerto... | reverse complement strand
TATTATTAAATTTTTTTTTTTTTTTTTTTATTATATTTTATAAATTTATTAATTTTGCAAATTTTAAAATTTTATTTTATTGAATTGTATTATAAAAAGATTTAAGTATATAAAAAAAAAATGTATTTTCAAAAAAAAAAAAAAAAAAATACTTCACGTGCTGCATCTCTAGCGCCGCGAGAAAAGGTAAAGTCTTATCACTTAGAAATGTAAAAAAGTATACATATTTATACCATGCCATAGAAGACACAGGAAAGCTGTTATATATTCGACGGCAGTTCATGTAACCTTCCCATCATGCGCCGCCCGTATGTCGCATCGAGTGTTTTGGCCACTGTATTTTCTATGACATGCATGATATGAAATAGTTATGCAACGCTCCCTCGTGGTATACCATGGTATTTTCTAGGTACACCGAAAGAATACAAGTGACTCGTGGGATACATTCTCGGATATTCCCCAGTTTTAGCTGGGGAATAGTCGGTCACGTGACGTGTTTAGACCAATCGCGCGCGAGCGAAAATATTTGATGGATTGTAATCCATTGTATACCACTCGAAAGCGTTGCATAACTAGTATATATTATTAAAAAATCGTGGTGGATACCCGGTAACACTTACAATTTTACTTAAGATTAAACGTAACTAAGTCTTACCAGCGATGGTAACGTTAGTTGCGTTTCCAACTTCAGTGAAGGTCTGAGGGCAGGAAGACAAGTTCCAACCATCACAGACAGCGACCTCGTAAGAGTCGATGCCAGACTCCACGTCCTCAAAATCAGACCAACTCGCACTGATGTCACTCTCGCCATTAACATAATTTATATCGATTACCGCCCCGTCGATCACAATACCGGCTATGGGAGGGGTGTCATCAACTGTCACTCCATCTGATGTAACTGATGTTGTAACGCCTGCGCCGTTGGTTGCTTTGACCGTGACATGGTACCGCTCACCATTCATAATTGGCTCGGTGAGAAGCCTAGAGACAAAAGTGTTGTCTTGACCTAATTGAATTTCGTTAACGAGATCGCAAGTACCAGAAGACAACCCTGCACACCAAGACATACTTGTTATTTCACTTTCAAGGTCTTCAAAGGGAATCCAGTGGGCTGCAATGAGGATTCTGCTTTGTTGAATATCAATGTCTTCTCCATGTTTATTTCCATCGAGTATAACACCTCCATTGACAGGCCCTGTTAATGTGGAGCAAAACGTTTGGAATTGAGATGAGCTATGGTACCACCGTTTTTTTTAATTTGACCTATGCTCCAGCTACTTTTCCAGGCAGTACAACATTGGCAATATTACCAATTATATCCGAGCTGTAGATAAAGCCAGGGTAAACGTCGAATTAATGAACCCGTTGAACTATCAATTTTCTTATAGATTAAGATGTAGTTTGAAAGCATGCAAGAGTCACCTTATATAGTAAGGAAACGTCTAGGGTTTGCTGCGAACACAGTTGCAAAGTAGAAAGACATTCAATATGCGAAATTGGCTTTTCGCTATAGTAAAAGGAAAACAAAAACGTTGTTATGAAGGAGCTATGCAAGTTAGACTTTTACCATCCTGAAAGTCTTATTGTCTGTCACTTCAAACCAGCATAACTCCTTCCATACAGGACATACAAAGTATCACAGTTGCTATGCTGCTATAAAAATGGAATAATTATTGTGTATACCTGTTTTGTCAACAGCAATCACGTCAGAAGTTTTGAGGTCACTTGTTAGACCGGCTCTGTTCTCTGCCACGACAGAAGCAAAGTACGTTTCGCTTTGAACAAGCTGTAGATCATGGAAAGTGTAAGTGGTGGAGTCAGTAACCTTAGTCATGTTTATGCTGTTACATTCTCCTGGTTGAGTTCCAACACAAACGTAGTAAGCCCTTATACCACTCTCTTTGTCCGAGAACCCATTCCATTTAACACTAATAAGGGAATGTGTGAATTGTTCTTCAGCCTTCTTGACGATGGGATTTGAGCTATCAGTGTACTCTACCTCACCAATCAAGGGAGGCGTTGAGTCAACCACGAAGCCATCTGAAAAGAGCTCTGTGGTTAGTCCAGCTTGATTTTCAGCCCGAACTTTCGTCACATACTTAACCCCTTCCTTGATTTCCAGATCAGCCACACAGATAAATGTTTGGTTGCCTACATCCAATTCATACAGCAAACAATCAATGGTGTTGAGTGCAGAACAAACGGAGACCTTGCTTTTGAGGACACCACTCTCAGAATCCATAACATTCCATCCAATACAGACACTGTCTTTGGAAGTGAAGTAGTCAACATCATGATCATTATTGTCTAGCTGCAAGTCCATAACCTAATAAAGTTAAATTAGACCAAGACTTAAAATCCAAACACATGAAGAAATAAAGTCAAAAAGTGTCTTTAATTAGAGTTCAAGTTCAGCTGTTTAAGGTTTTTGTTTCGGGTTTTCTCAGTCCCGACAAAACAGCAAGCGATTTTTGAACCTGGGTTTTGAACCCAAGATTACATGCAACTATTTGATACATGGGTGGGAGTACTGCTAGATTTGACGTCGGGACGAATAAAATTGAAATTGAACTATTAAACGGCAACCACTAGTCGTGTCTCTGTAGGAGGCTGGATGGTTAGCGCACTGGACTCCACAATTATGAGCGATCCGGGCTCGAGCTCTGGCTGAGGACATTGTATTGTGTTCTTAAGTAAAACACCCAACTCTCAGAGTGCTTCTCTATATATTGGAAATCGGCAAGTTTAATGCTGGGAGTAGCACTGCGATGGCGTGAAAAGCATCCAATTCAGGGAGGAGATAAATACTCCTTGTCGTTTCATGATATGGAGAGGGGAATTGAGCTCCGGCCAGGCTCGAACGCAGACTTTACCTTAAAAGGTATGATTAAAAATTATGTGCAAAGTTTTGGGCCTTATTCCTCTTAAGATCATGATGGTTCATAATAGAGAATATAGAGACTCGATATCTAAAATCTGCATACCTCAGAGAGAACTGGCGCAGTGTCGTCGCATATAAACCCGTCTGAGGACACTCTAGTGAGTGCACCTGCGTTGTTGAAGGTGCTGACAGTAACAAATATTGATATTCCTTTGGGAAGTGGTGTCATTATCTGTTGACTAGCACTGGTACGATCGCCAACGCTGGTTTTGGAAATGACGTCACAGACTCCCTTTCTTGTGCCAGCACACCAAGTGTACCCAGTAACATCTGACTCTTCATCCTGGAACTCATCCCAGTTGGCAGAAATGACCATATCAGCTGCTTGGTAATCAATGTCCATGAGTGTCTGACCATCTCTAACCTTTCCTCCTAATGGTGGCGTTCTGTCAACTCTTACACTATTAGAGGTTGCTGTTGTGCTGTAACCGGACTCACTTATTGCGCGTACATTTACAAAGTATCTTCCATTGTGACTCAGTCTTAATCCTTTTATTGTTCCAGAGAACTTGATGCCAAGACTAAGAAATTGGCCACTCATATCACATCGTTCTGGATCGGTTCCTACACACATCTCATAACCAGTGATTCTTCCATTAGAATCGGTAAATGGCGACCAGTTAGCAGAGAGCTGAATAGTAGAGCTTTGAAATTCGATATCTTTCCGTCGTTCCAATCCATCATACACAGTCCCCGCAGATGGTTTTGAGCCATCCAGTATAAACTCGTTTGAAGTAGCTTCACCGAATAAGCCACCGTTGTTATACACTCGGACAACTACTACGTAGGAAATACCGTAGTCGATGCCAACAACGTCGATATTTACTGTCGTCTTAATGCCAACATTTTTGTATGGTATAACACATTTATCTCTTGCAATGGCTTGACATATTGTCCATTCGAAGTGGCTGAAACGACTGTGGTCATTTTCGAATCCACTCCAGACGGCTATTATTGAATCTCCCTTTCTAAAATAGGCGGTTCCTGACGTTTTTCCTACGGTCACGTTTCCAACTGATGGCGGGGTTGTATCAATTAAGAGTAACGCAGTGACGACCGTTGAATTAATTCCAGCACCATTTGTTACAACGAGCGTTACAAACACCACAGTACCAGATGCCAGCGATTCGGATATGAAATGCTTCACAGAAGTATCTTCTGGATCTACTGAAGTTAAAGACACAATATTACACGAGTTTTTGCTGGTGCCTGCGCACCATTCAACAGACGAAATTCCAGTTTCCGGGTCATAAGGCTTGTCCCAATAGAATGCTAGCTGGAAACTATCTTTCTGGGTCATCACCTGAAGCACATTGTTTGTTTTCCGTTCAACATCATGGTAGACGTCTTTTAATACAGGTGGAGAAGTATCGATAGTGATACCATTCGAGTAGAATGCTTGTTTAAGGCCAGCACCATTAGTTGCCTCAACAGTAAAGAAATACTGTAATCCTTCTTGAGGAATAATTGAATACTCAACGGTGGTGTTAGGTCCAGCAGATGTCATACTGTTTACGTCACAGGTTCCTGCAGAATTAGAAAAAAAAATGCCTCAAAAAAAATGACCTAAAAGACTGACAGACTGCCACAGGCAAACGTACCATTTAACAAGACCCTTTTTGTGAAATGATAAAATAAGCATTTCAGTAAGAGCAAAAATCCAGGCAACTAACTGCTTACCAGGAGTTGTTCCAATACACCAGTGATATTCTTCAACACCGCTTTCAGAATCATGAACTTCCCTCCAGTGGGCGAGCAAAATTCCTTTATCACTTTGGTACTGGCTGTGGATAAATACATCAGCCATCCGCGCGGTGCGAATGCCATCCACAATATTACCAGCTTCTGAAGGCGTCCAGTCCACTACTACTTGCTGTGATGTTACAACAGTCTCCAGACCGAGCATGTTTACGCCAGTAATGGTCACATAAAACGTCAAACCTTCATAAAGCGTGAAATTTTCTTGCTCTAAATCGACGGAACGGCTAAGACTGTCGACGTAACGTGTAGCCAAGAGGTCACTCTGAAATGGAAAGCTGCCAACGCTAACGAGAAAGTGTCTTATTCCACTTTCGGAATCATCGATTGACCAGGTAACAACAGGAGCGGAAGGTGATGTCAAAAATAAAGTTTCTTTACCCAATGATGGCGAGATCTGGATTGATCTTGCAATTGGAGGAGTTCGATCGATGACAACACCATCCGAGGACGAGGTTACAGTATCACCCCTTGTATTTTCAGCTTTAACTGTAACGTAATATCTCTTTCCATGCAAAAGTGTCAGGTTGTAAAAGCGACTAACTTTTGTTTCTAAATGGGGTACTTCCATGAATGGCCATGCGCACGATTCTAACCTAGATGGATTGGGTGGCAGGTCTCCGATGCACCAATGATAACTTGAGATATCAAAGACAGGATCCTTGAAACCATGCCAGTGCGCCCAAATAACACTGTCGTCGAGTTGGAAATCAATGTCATTTGCTGACATCATCGGTCCGTCGCTTATAACACCTCCGGAGAGTTCTCCCAGTACAACCAGTATTTCTGGTGAGCAGTCCGTTTTTGAAAGTCCGGCACCATTTTGAACTCGAATGCAAACGCAGTAGGTTTCATTTTCCACGAGCGTTTGGTTTTCTATAATGACTCCGCCAACAGAGTCACCATCAACTACCTCAGTGTACAAAGCGCGGTCACCTTGTTTAATTTTGTCGCAGTCTTTTCCAATGCCCCAGCTCGTGGTTTTGATACCGCTTTCTTGATCTGTAAAACCTGTCCAAGTGACAGCAATAGACGAATTTGGCACCTTGTTTTTACTTCGATCATAATAAAGCGGGAAAGCATGATGGACATCTACTGTTCCAGGGTTTGGTGCTGAGCGATCAATAATAATGGCGCTTGAGGAGGATTTGCTAGACAAGCCACCGTTATTTATAGCAAATATATTTAAAAAGCAGGTACTCCCCTGTTGAAAAGAAACACTCGATATTGAAATATTCGATACTGACGGCGAAACTTCAGTAAAGTTCTTAATGTCATTTGCTTCTGGAGATGTTCCAAGTCCCCAAGATGCAGTCTTCAGGCCACTTTCTTTGTCACTCACTAACCACTCAGCTTTTAACAAATCACTCTCCGGGTAAAATGCGAGCTTAAGTTTGGACACCACTGGGGGTGTGTTGTCAATTACAATACCATTTGTCCATTTAACAGTTCTCAAGCCAACAGCGTTGACAATCTCAATACCACTTGCGTACTTGTGACCTTCTTCAAACCTTGTTGTCATTCTACCTCCGCCTGTAATTATCGCTGACCCTGATGAGTTAAACCGCATTCTTGAAGCGTGAAATGGAATAACGTACATATTTCTTTCCACATCTTTGACGGAAAGTCGATGCCGAACTACTGGGGCTTCATTATCATGGCACACCCAGGAAATAATAAATCTGTTTGAGCTCGGAGTATATTCAATGTCGTCTTGATAGTCGCCTTTGCCATTCCAAACCTTGGAGCATACTGGTGGAGTAGTATCAACAACGAATCCATCCGATTGTTCTGTAGCTTCCAAACCGGCGCCGTTAACGGCTGTCACGTTAACAAAATATGTTTTTCCGCTTTCAAGTTCTTTGGAAAGTTCTAAAGTTGCTTGATTGGTAAAATTTCCACTAAAAAAGAAGTTGTCGTAAATATCTACGGACGTATTGTATGATTCTCTTCGCCAAACTTGGAGTCTATACTCTTTAATGCCACTTTCTGTGTCAATAAACTTAAAACTAACAGAAACAGTCCTGTTTGTGTCTTGATAGTCGCCATCTCGCACATAAACAGGACCAGGTGGCGTATTGTCATATACAACACCACGAGACAAAGATATAGCTGTGAGGCTAACCTTATTTGTGCAACGGATACTAGCAAAGTACCGATAACCCGTCTGAAGCTCGAGATTGGTCTCAAACGACGTTTGGGACGCGGGCAAGCTTGTTATATTGACAACGTCTGCGTCACCTGGCTGCAGACCAAAGGCGATTTCAATGGTGGAAAGACCTGACTCAGGATCCTCGCACTTCCATGCTGCTTTTAATGACCTTTCAGATGAGTAGCGGACTTCGTTACTGGCATCATCGCAATCACGAACTGGTTTTGAGAAAAACGGGGGCGTGAAATCTACCAGCACCCCATCAGACGAAACCGTGGAGCTTGGCATTCCGAGCACATTGTAGGCAATGACTGTGGCATAATAACGTTGACCATTTGACAGTTCCGAAACTTTTAGTCTAGAGCTTGTGGCCGTGGTTACAAACCCAACGTTTGTAAATCCTTGGATGTCTGCACCACCAGGGAAGGATCCAAATGCCAGTTGGTATGACACGATCATTGTTTCATTCTCTGTAAAGTTTCCCCATGAGGCCCTCAGAACTGAGTTCTCGACTTGTTCGTCTAGCTCATGCCCTGGTGTTCCGTCATTAACATAGCCTGGTCGAGGAGCACTTGAGTCTATTACCAAACCATTGGACTGAAAGAACGCAGAATTACCAGCTTTGTCTACCAACTTAAGACATGCGAAATATTTCTGCCCAGAGATCAACGCTAGTCCAGTTAACGTATGAAAGTTTGTGTTATTTGAGACAATTTCTTCCTTTCTGACATCGCAAACAGTTGATTTCGATTTGGAAGACAATCCGAGATAAACGTTCTCGATTCCTGAGAAATCTGTAAAACCATACCAGTGCGCACGGTAGAGGGAGGTGAAGCTCTGATAACTAGCGTCCTGTAAGCCCCACCCATCTAGTAAGACTCCATTTTGAGGCGCTTCAAAATCACAGAACAAAGGAGGAGAAGATTTAATGGTGAAGAGGCCCGCAGTGTTTACAGCTAATACGGTGATATAATAACGCCGATTAGTCTCTAGGGATGTTGGTTTGAACGATGTCCAGTTAACTTGCAAATACGACGTGTAGAAACGTAAATGGAAGGACTGATATGGGATGAAGTCATCAGCACCAGAATAACTTCCAACACCGACTCGGTAAGTTTTAACCTTGGAAAGATCGTCCTCGATGGTAAAATACGACCGAAAGGTTGCAACAGGAGAATTTATATACGCCATTCTTTCGCCAAAATGGCCATGCTGCACACGAAGTATTACCGGAGGACTACTGTCAACAATAAATGTGTTGGAAAGACCACGGGCAGCAACACCTGCTTTGTCAGTGGCTCTGATAACTACTGAGTAGACTCCATCTTCAAGTTCAATGTTGCGGCCGGTGTAGTTTTGACGTCCAGCTAACTTAAACGGCGCGAGGAGCTCATCAGTACTTTGGGACAGCACAGAAATACTAAAAGTACTAATTCCACTGTGAACGTCATAGAAGCTGTCGTTGTCACATTGACTGTTATTTACAATTGCAGATACTCTCTTCTCATCTGCCAGGCACCAATTCCATCTGGCCCACACCGACTTAGTTATCCACTGGTATAATAACGGGGGACCCGACAATCCCGTGAGAATTTTACCAGAATGTGGGGGGACAACGTCTACAATAACACCATTACTGCTCGCGTTGACACACATTCCAACTCCATTACAACCAACCACAGTCACGAAGTAACGATGACCACTTTCTAGCAGCAATCCTGTAAGAGTTACATTAGTCTGTAAGCCCACCTTTTGAAAGGCTTTAATGTCACCTTGTCCAGGTTTAGTGCCAAGCGCGACAAGATATTCTGACAGTCCACTTTCTGCATCAGCAAACGCCTTCCTCCAATTCGCACTGAAATTAAAAGGGTTACTACTAAAGTTCTTGTCCTTTCCTGGCTCTCCATCTTTAATGTACACTGCAGCAACCGTTGGCGGCGTCATATCCATCAAAATTCCGTCGGAAGATATAGTTTTCTGCATACCCACTCCATTGATGATCTTTATGGTAACGTGGTATCGGACTTTTGCGAGAATGGTTATGCTAGGAAATTGTACATAAGACATTAAGTCGTCTACTGTGGTTTGTGACAGAAAGTTGAGCTCTTCAAATTCTCGTATGTCATCACCACCAGGGTACGTTCCTACACCCACAAGCTGTAAGCTAATGTCACTTTCACGATCAAAGCATTTCCACTTTGCTTGAATACTGGTTAGCCCTCTCACAAAATCTACATCTGTTGTGCCCTTCTCATCAGTCACGTCAATTACTTGTCCTTCGCAAAAGGGTGGTGTACTGTCAGGCACAAATCCATTTGTCTCAATGACGGCCTGAAGTCCGGCTGCATTAGTTCCACGGAGTACAAGCCTGTATGGTAAGCCTACTTCAAGAGATAGACCATCAATAAGAGGTGTTTGTTGGGTGAGTGGTATATCGACAAAGGTTGTGACATCCTTACCAGATGCGTTTGTCACAATTTTCCATTCATATTTGACCATAGGACTCTCGCGATCAATAAAGGGATCAAACTTGCAACGAACTCGTCTTAGGGATGGAAGAAACTTGGCGTCGTTTTCACCAGTGCCGTCTTGAAAATGTATTGGTATGGGTCGAGTTGTGTCAATCATGATACCGTCACTGCACATAACCTCTTTTAAGCCAACCGTATCCATGGCATACAACCGGGTGAAGTACGTTTTACCATGTTCAAGTCTAAGACCAGATACTCGAATGGCGTTAGAATCCCCAAGAGATGCCAAAGGTACCACGTCTGCTTCTGATTCGTCAAACGTGCAAGCCGGGTTGGAAGAAACTCCCCATTTGAGGGAAGCAATCTCATTGAGATCGCTTTTCAATGCGAAGTTCATTCCTAAAAAATAAACGTCAGATTGATAGTCGGCGTCCTTTTCTTTCACTACACCATCATAAACATAAAGAATCTGAGGACCTTTTCGTCTTGCCCGGAATAATGGACAATGTGCCAAGGGACTGTCCATTCCTTCGTCGTTTGTTGCCATGACGCTAACAAACACACTTGTACCATGCAAGATTGCAAGGTCTGTGACAACCTGACTAAGCGACGTACCCACCTGAGAAGAGTAGTAATCATCAGAACCTTTTATAGATCCTATCCTGACTAGGTAAGCACTAATTCTGGTATCTTCTTTAAATCCATTCCATTGTACAAAGTATTTAGTGTCCGCTACTTGTCGTGCTGTACATGTTCCTGCTACGGGAGGGGTTGTGTCTTCATTGTCCTGACAACTGGTGAAAACGATTCTTTCGATCGCCTTTCCTTGGAACTGAATTTCTTTGAAAGTTCTCTTTGAGCCCCAAATAAACTGTATGCGACATCCCCATAACCAGACTTTAATTTTGGGATAGAAAAACCTATACCAGAGGTAAACTCTAATACTTAGCGGGGTCATTTGAAGTTTCAGTTGAAAACATACTTTCAATGGCCATCTGTTAAATCTTATGCTTAACTCTGGGATGAGGTAGGTTTCAAGCAGTCTCGCCTCAATGGTAACCCCAGCTTCAACTATCGCAAGAGGTACACTTGCTTCAGCATATACGGACATCCACGCTCCGGGTATAAGGCCCAGTCTAAACATCTTATTCTTTAAACAAAGCTCCCCCTGGATATCTACGCGATAATGACCAGTAGCTCTTATGGAGTAGGCAACCGGTATTCCAAAGACTAGAACAACACTCGAATGCTTAAAGAAATCCTGAAATCCCTCTAGCAATGTTCTTTTTGATAAACTCTTACAGGAGCCTTGATCTACTGCATTTCTACGGTTTCTTTTACGGTTTTCGTGAAGCCCTTCAAGTTTTTCATGGTAGACATCTGTTTCCAGAAGCTCTCGAGAGACACTTCTCTTGCGGTTTGTGCCACATTTCATTTCTCCAATGGGAAAGAGCTCCTGTCGTGGTACAACGAAATCTCCCATTACTTTAAAATACAGGCAGTTTTCGTATATTCCAAAGGTGGTATTTAGGATGGGCAACCTTATTTTGAAGTATCTGTCTTCAAAGTCACCCCCAACAAGTTCTATGTTTTCTTTTTCAACGAAAGTACCACTTGAGAATGCCACAGCAATAACTTCATTGTCAACTCGGTTCGCAGATTCTAAGCCAGAGGGAGTTCGAACTACTCTTGCTAGAGTCTCCTCTCCTAATATTTTACTGCTGTTTAAGTGATGAAACTCAAGCTTGCACTGAAACCCAGCAATTAATGCACACCTTGAGATACAAGCATACTCGTTACCGAATTGTCGTACAATCGTCATACTCTGGGCATTATTTCCAATGTCAATAACTCTGTTCGGGGGGCCTTGCAAATCCCCGTCATATGACAGGCTATAGCGATACGCATTTCCTCTGACACCATCTGTTATCCAAAGGTCATTGTTTTGCTCATCATAGGAGACAGATCCGGCTGTTCCCTTAACAGATACAACTTTGGAGATTTTAACCTGGGACGGTTTAGGTGAAGAAAACGTCGACGTAATGTGAGATCTTTTAATGGAAAAGATTTCAGTTTTACTACTATCACAGATCCAGATGTAATCTTTAGCAACGGTAACGCCACCTATTTTCACAGACAAAGGACTACCTTGTTTCTTTAATAGTTGAATAATTTTTTTGACGCCTTTGTCAAGACTTGTAACAACAAGCAGCGATGCTTTGCCTTCATTACTTGCCACGCCGTACATTCCAAGAACCATTTCGTTTTCAGAGAGTTGAGCAATTCCTTCCACTTTATAGTCATCAAACAGGCCTGGTGTCAGCCAGCGTCCGCTCTTTTGCATTGACGACAGATCATCAAGATGGGGAAATTTCCAAGTGAAAATGGTCGACAAATAGAGTGGTGAAGATCTTCGTATAGATCGCAAGCAAACTTCTTCGGAGCAGTGAGGAATATCTTGCCAACGTTTGTAAGCTCTGGGGTCCAAGCCTCTCTGTCTAGTCTGAATAATGTTCAAGAAATTGGTGACCTTACCTAAAAAACCGTTTACTTTCTCAACCGCTTCGGTCACGTCTGAGCTATACTTGTCAAGGTGAGGTTTTACCACGTGAATCAGTTCTTCAACATGAGTGAGGATGTTAGTTGGGTTTGAAACCAAATCCGTCACATCTTTTAACTTATCGACAAATGCCAATACCTTTTTGGTTCTGCTATCCAAAGCCCTTATAACACTGCTGCCATCTTTCATTTTTTGCCATATCTGATCAAATAATTCAAGTTTTGAACGCATGCTGTTCAGTGAATGAAAATGTTTGAGTACAGAGTCATCGTAAACACTACGCAGTGCCTGAAAAGTACTCGCGTGAAAATTCTGAATTCGGTTTTTCATTTCCCTAACTTTCTGTATGTAATCAGCAATTCTTCCCAGACCATCTCCCGCGTCCTCTATGGATCTCTTTCGACCTCCATTTCCTCTTTGTCGGTCTTCTCCAGAAAGCATTTGTCCTGTGATCTTTTGCAAAACGATCTTCAGTCTTTGAGTATCGTCTTGGAGAGAGAAGCTCCGCACTTGCTCCATGAGTAGCTTCATGCTGTCCACAACTTCTGTTATGTTGTTGACACCCTCCTTGCACTTGCTGAGCAAGTCGGTGTAATCAATGGCTTTTTCGAGTTTGCCCTTAATTATATTTACTTTGTCTTTAATGACCCTTCCTTGTTTAATAAATGCTTTAGAAATACAAGTGCTACCCTTCACACATTTCTGTATATTGGAGTTCTTCCACGCTTCCGGTACCAAGCCGTTAAGGACAACTATTTCGTTCTTAAAATCGTTAAACTGGTCGATAACGAATTTTCCGACAGAGAGTGCTTTCCTGACGCACGCTTTAGTACTGCGATGAAATATTTGTATCATATTCTGACAATCAGGAAGATTCGTAGCGGTGTCCAGTATAGGTAAAAAAAAGTTGGTAAAAGGCTTGAGATCTTGCAAAACTGTCATCACCTCACCAGCCATAGAACTAATTACTTGTAGCTCTCTCCTTATTTTACCTAAAGGGTATTTTACTATCGTGAATTTCTGCAACAATCTATCGACAAACAGGTTGGCTTCGTTTTTGAAAGTGTTAAACTCCTGGACAGCATCGAAGCTTCTGACTTTGCCAAGCGTTTCAGCAGCGACGACTTTGAACTTGTCACAAGTATTCCTTATCCGTTGGTCAAAGTCAATTCCAGACTGTTTTCTTATCTCAAGCTTCTGAATTTCATGTTTATAATCCTGAGCCCGATTTGTGAAATCAACGACTTCGTCTACCGTTTTTCTTGCTTTGTTAGCATATTCGGGTAAGTTTTTGAGGTGCTTAAGCACTTCATGTAGGCGGGAAGCTATGTCTTGAACTTTGTTAAGAAAGTCATTTTTCGTCTTTAAAACCGATAGAAAATCTGTTATTACTTGAAAAACACGAGAAATCTTTCCTACACCAGCTGCTAAGTTTTCACGGTACCATGTTTCCACTTCAGTAACTGCGGACTTCAAGGTCGTCCCAACGGTATTTATGGTTTTTGTCACAGGTCCAATAACGGAAGTTAGGTTACTAAGGACCTGACGGGTGTTATTTTGCACTTGGTCGACTACATCAGCGGAAAAAGTTTCTATGTTGGTGCATACTCCATTTATTTTCGAAGCCGTTCCGTTTGTAAAGTCCACGATCCCATCTGCTAGACTCTTAATATTACTGAGCTTGCTTGTGAGTTCTTGCAAAGAGACGGAAATGAACCCTTTCACAGAAGCAGTAAAATTCCGTTCGATGGTTTCTATCGAAGTGTCTAAGATAATGGTAAGATTAAGCAATTCTGAGAGAACCGTTTGCGTTGAGTTTTGAATAGACTTGAGCTGGAGGAGTCCCTGTTTTTCAATGTTGTCTATGAAGTCTTTAAAATCGTGATAGTAGTTTAAGGCTGTTTCGCGGATTCTGCACGTTCTTGTAACACTCTGTTCTGCGAAACTTGTAGCTGCAGGTCCTAGTTCCTGAAAGAAGTCTGTCATGTGACTGATAGCAGATACATTTGAAACATGGAAGTTAACTGTATCGGCTATTGCGGAGAGATACGCTTGCAGCATGGTTGAGGGGTCAGAAAGTTCTCCATGGTTTACGTTGTACAAGCCAGGGAATTGTGTTTGCAAGTCATATTTTCGTCCAGGGAGGACTTCTAGGAAAAACGTTTCCAGATCAAAATGGAGATGGGTAAACTGGCTAAAGAAGCTTTCGATATCCCCGAGGAGAATAATTAAGTTCTGAAAATCCGGCGATTTTAACCTGAGATCGTATTTTAAGCTTCCCATCCAGTCAAAACTAAGGCCAAAATTAAATCTTCTTCCTTGAAATACCGGGGCATGTGGTTTCAGAAAAGACAGGCTTAATGTTGGTAGCTTCATTCCTTCCAGCGAGTCTAACACGGAAGACATTTCTAGAAAATTGTTGCTGAAACGCAACAGTCGGACCAAGACTTCTTGGAACTTCTCTAGCGAGGATGAGAAATGGAGAGAAAACTTGAATGGAAGTTGTAGGCTGAATCCCTCAGGAACAGACTCGCCTAACGTCATGAAATATTCCTCGAATTTGGCAGGTCTGCTCACTCACTGGAACCTTGCTGACAGTTTGAAGAAGATCGTTGATGTTGAAGCCAACAGGCAAATTGTTTGGTAGATAACTACTTATACTATCGGTGATTTGATATAGTACATCCAGTCTGTCGATAGTTTTCTGGAACACTGTTTCAAAGCCAGTAAGCTTTAAAAGATTTTGCTCTATTTGATTAATTCTAGTTATCACTGATGTCCATGTTGTCACGCGAGAACTCAGATCTTTCGAAAAACTTAAAAGTTTTTTGGTTCCTTTAATGGCTCTCAAAGGAAATGTTAATTTTTTTGAAAAGTAATCAATGTTCCTGACAAAGTCTGTAAACTTTTCGATGTTTAACGGGATGTATTTAGCGAGTGTTATTCTGAACTTCTCAATTCCCTTGGTGATAACGCTTGTAATGCTGTCGAAATGCCTAAGAAGTTCGTCCCCAGTATCTGCAACAAAATGAATAAGATCTTTCGGAAAATCATTCTTAAAACTTGCTGCCGCCTTGAATGAAGCCTTGCCACTTGCTATTTCAACATCGAACTTAAGAACATGTGCTCGAATATGCGCAAAATTATCAAGAATTAATTCAGCCTTTCCGCCAAAAATTCCAATTTGTAGATTCAGTTTGGCCATAAACTGAATAACACTTTCGGCTCCCAACCAGTCTCCCCCAAAAACATTATTCCACCGTTTTGACTGGCCAAGTTCGTACTCCCGTGGACGGAGTTCTGGAATCAGGGCACGCTTCCGTCGAATGATGATGCTACGCTTTTTACGTAAATAAAGTGCTCTCGTATGGTTCCCATGGTTTTCTAGAAACTCTTGTATTGATGAGTCCAGGACGTCACCCTTATTGGCGTACCACAGCGCTTGCTCCAAGCCTCGAATTACCGATTCAGTCAAATTCTGGTGGCGATCTATAAAAACATTAACAACTGCCGCCTTGACTTCAACGTGTTCATCCTGGTTCAAAGCGTCCATCAGATGTCGGTCGGTGTGCTTTGGAGACAGTTTCCGCATAGCTGAAATTACAGCTGATCGAATATCAGAGTTGTCGTGGTCCTTATGTTTCAGAATGAGTGGAATTCCGGAGTGATGACCAAGATTTCCAAACGCGCAGATGTGGTCTCTCAGGTGTGATTCATATGCCATACTTTCGGGATGATAAATGCTTGACTTGTTACGGTACCTGTTGTGAATCACCTCAGCAACGCTATCGCCTAAAGTTGCATTGTATCCTGTTCTCTTAAATCTGTGCGTAAGTCCAGCTAAGACCAGCATTGCTGTGGACGTGACAACTTCCCCTTTCCTATCATTTATCGTCAGATCAAACAGAGCGTTGAAGAGACTAGAATGCAGTGGTCCGTCTGGTAGATAGAATATTGAAATCAGCAAAGTCTTATATTCTTCACTGGTGAGAGGCCTTGGGTTATCTGTCTTGATGGCATGCGCTAGAACATTTTGGGCTTCATACTTGCCATTCGCGGTTAGTGCGGCTACGTAAACGGCCCACGAGGTTAGATTTTGGTGATTTCTATTTTCAAGTAATTGCTTGACCGCTCTAAATACAGTTTTATTGTTGCGAACCATGTGGTGTAGCTCACTTGTACAATAGCCAACTTCCCGCTCTCTTACGGTTTTGTCAAGAAAACAGCGCAGTACTTCATAAAGAGGGCGGGTTTTCTTTTTCTCTCCTCCTACCTCCGACCAGTTTATTTTGTCAGTGGCATCAAATATTAAACTATCTCTGGTAAGAGTTTTCATAATCTTCAGATTCTCGTCAGTCTCGTTGATAGAGCGCTTCAAACGCTGATGTCCAGGATCAGAACACGATCTCAACGTCAGCTCGCTGTATCCACTTGTTGACATTTCTATGTCCTGCTTTGCAAAGCCTTTAAAATTCTCGGCCCTTGGATGTCCTTTGGCAGGTCTAAGGAATGCACTTGCGGTACGATGGACTTTGTCCACTCTTCCATCTTTCACATGAACGTGGGCACTGTGCTGAGACTGTATCTTGTGCTGTCCTTCTACAGGAGTACCATCCGCAAATTGTCGGTAGTCCAAGTTTGTCCAGGTTCGATGAAGATGGGTGTGTGTCTCGTTGATGAAAACGACGTTGTATTTGGATCGAAAGATTCCTGAATCATCGTTTTCTTCTACTTCATAGTTTTTAAGCCGGTGTGCATCAAGCAGGTTGACTTGAAAGGCACCAGCAATGCCTATTTTAAAGTGATCATGTGTTAATAAGTGTTTTTAAATGGGTTTTTGCTGTTTTGTCTTCATTTTCTTGAGTTGACATCTATACTAGATACTCGATGTGTCACCTGTCGACGTTGACGACTGCATATAACTTTTTAAATTTTTTTTTTAACGATACAAAAAATTTAAAAGAAGCAATTACAATTCCACGCACAACTTACGCACATGTTGTTTGCACAATCATCATTTCTCTAGCCTGGGAGGGGCGACTTGAATCGTACCGTTACTATGGTTTGCGCTGACAGCTAGGTGTGTGATTTATTTGTGAAACCTGGTTTCCATAATAACGTAATGAAATGTTATCACTTCTAAAATTTTGTCTCTCGCTTAAGGAGAGAAAACTGCTTGTTAATGTTAATGTTTAATGTTTCGCCGATATTTACAGAGCCCAGTATGAAAACGCCTTGTTGGTGTAACTCCGTGGTAAACCAATATGGCGGCCGGAAACTAGCGTAAAAACATCTGGAACTTACTTTGGCTATCTAGGCGACTGATTATCAGTAGTGATCAAACAAGCATTTACATAAGCACTTTTCCTAATGCTTTAACTTCTAAAAAGGCTCAAAATCATGGGATAAGTATATATATTTCGACAAACTCGATCATAGCCTTGTGTCACGCACCTCCGTAACCCTGAAATTCAAGATGCTCTGGATTCCAAACGAAGCACGCTATTGAGCTGTAAAATTGTAAGCAGATATAAATATACCGCCTCTTGTGCCTGATGAGGACAAAATCTTTGGTGGCTCTTTCGTTTTGGATTTTAGAAAGTGATGACGTCACGTGAAAACGATCTATATGATCAGGTAAATGAGAACCTGCTACGGTTAGTTACATAAACCAACATAATAGCAAATGACATCATAATAATGTGAATACTTTGGAATTAAAAGTCAGCCAAACTATAAACTTTTCGTGTTTACTAATGTTTTCCACTAATTATGGTTTGTGTTGTTCGAGATTATTCAAACTAAAAACAAAAGGCTGAACAGAATAAACAAAAAATCTTACCGCAAAGTTACTGTAATATCCAGAACGGAAGTTACTAAAACATGATATCGAGGTACCTTCAAATTCACCGAAGGAGAGATGCATGCTGAGGAGGACGGAGCACGAGGAAAAATAAACCTGGTGATCTGTTTGCTTACGCAGTCGTGTATTAAAGGAGCACAGTCACGGTTTGCGCATATTGAAAAGTTTAGCCTCAATTTTTCAAATTCGTTGTTGCAATCCGTGTCAATCTTCTCCATCTTTAGCCACCCTTGTTCCTTTATGGTTTATCATTATCTCTTTGGTGTTTTTCTATCTTATTAAACTGTTATTTTCAGATTTCCTACCATTTAAAGGTAATTTTGTATGTGGCCAAAATAACTCAAACTACCGTGACTGAGCTCCTTTAAGAGCTAGAGTTTCCCATTCTTATACAAAACTCAAATAAAAATTCTCGCTTATCCTGGGTTGGCTTTGTCGGACTTTGAACAACCCTCGCTTTTAGACTTGGCTTAATCTTTATAAAAAGCAAGATCACCTCAGATGGTGTCAAGGGCTGTAGCAGAGACTATCATTTATGTCTGCGTTAGGTAGTTTTAAACAGAAAAGAAATGATAAATTCCTTAAGTCTTACATTTATATTTGATTTTAGAATTAATGTGACTTCTTAACTGCATTTTTTTTTAGGAAATTAATTCAACGTTTGGTTTACTTACATTTTTGTTGTATACTGTAAAATGCCCCTGGGCCTATATAACTAACTTCATAAAGGGTTTTGGGTGGGCTTATAAATAGGAGGCATACGAATGAAATAAAAAAAAAATATTTCGGAACGACGAGATAAAACATATCTGAGAAACGAATTAAAGCTAACATACCCTTGCATTTAGAGCTATTACCCTTTTCTATTACCCTATTAGCCTATATAACTTTCAAAGTGTTTTTTGTAAGGAAACGCAAAAGGAACGCACTTATACATTAGATGAGCTTATATCCGAGGGGGATGGTTTATATTCGAAATGATATCTTTGCAAATTGATGGGCTTATAGCCGGATTTGGGGGGTGGGGGGGGGGGGGACGGGGGGGTT